>Ga0272441_10000867_pt1 | contig 66342 bp, 49 predicted proteins | sample SSMProp6N_FD_193582 | JGI IMG/M metagenome (GOLD analysis project Ga0272441, IMG submission 193582) | Marine sediment archaeal communities from Little Sippewissett salt marsh, Falmouth, MA, United States - SSM-Prop-6N | ecosystem: Environmental > Aquatic > Marine > Wetlands > Sediment ... | reverse complement strand
AAGTAATACCATACCATTTCAGGTGGCATAACCGGACAAAAACCCTTTACCGCGGCCCAAAACCCGATTTTATCCCAAAAGACCGGATTGTTTCCAAGAAAGAGATGAAGCATTTCCAATATGTACAGGCGTATGAGAATCCGCTTGAGAAGGCGCTGGAGTTTCAAAGAATCATGCGGGAAGAAGGTTTGAATCAAGGCCAATTGGCACGAAAATTGGGAATTTCAAGAGTGCGAGTATGTCAGCTATTGAATCTCTTAAAATTGCCCGAAGATCAGCAGAAGTATATTCTGGAATATGGAAAAAAAGAAATGATCACGGAACGAAAACTGAGAATAAATCTATAATATATACGAATAAATTAAATATTACTTCTGCGGGGAAAAACTAACCCGGAAGCATTATCAAGTGATAAAGCATATCTTTCTAATGCCCTAACTCCAGCTTCATCTATATGAAAAAGAAAAGCAAGCCATCCATTAATATGGTTAACAAGTTTTGGTTTATCGTTTTCTTCTACTTTATTTTTTAAAAGTTGATATATTTTAGCGCGAAGTGCTCTCTTCTTAGTTTTTCCGATCCCAACCCCCTTATCACTGATTACCAATCCTGTTACTTTTTTTCTTTTGCTTCTGCCCATGAAACGAGTTTTATCATTATTAAGAGTAAATCCTTCTTCATGAATTATTCTTTCAACAAATTTCTTAATCCTCATTAATCTTGGGAAACTTAATGAAGAAAAAGTTAAATCATCCGCATAACGTGTATAGGTTACATTATGTTTTCCTACATAGCCAGCAATCCGTCTATCAAGACGAATACAAATTATATTTGAAATAATTGGAGAGGTAACTCCACCTTGAGGCAAAATGCCTTTGCATGTGCATAACGACGTTAATATATGTGAAACGTGAACATTATAACCAAGTGTTTTAAAAACATTGAAAACCATAGAATATTTTATTGTTGGGAAAAAGTTGTCTACATCCATACATAAAATATATTGATTATCTTTATGCGCTAACGCATTCTCGCGAATACCTATTCTTTCTCGAAAACCCGTTGCAGTTTCAGACAATTCAACTTTCTGCAATATATTATGCAAAATCCATGATTGAACAGCTTTCATTTCCTTATTCGGACAATGAATTGTTCTTCGCCCCCCATTTTTCTTATCAATCTCAAAAGATAAATAATGATTATCGTTGTATTTTGATAATCTATACAGTAATTCTCGTGATAAATGAACATGATCTGATAAATCCTGCAATGTATTTATAATAGGGAGTCCGAATAATTGTAATCTCATAATATCTCTAAAAAGAAGGGCACAAATACTTACTCTAAAGTATACTAATTAACTGTTGAACAATTTGCTTGGCAAATTGTGAACACAGTTAATTAGTAATATCGGATTGGTTTTCGTCAGGGATGGCGATTAAACACCATCCACAAGCTGAAACCTTCATGCTTCAGCCAAACTAAGAATTTGTGCCCCTCTTTTTTTTGTTTTTCTCATTGTATGGTTTAAAACAGTAACTCGCAATTTATCCAACATAACATTAGTTAGCCTTTGTTTGTATTTTAATATTCCTTGTATCCTTCTAAGCCCCTCCTTACTCAGCTCATATTGTCCCGAACGAAGCAAAAGTTCTTTATTTCGCAGTAAGATATTTAAGGAAGAATTAACGATTGCCATCACCGTATCTTCAGCTTCTTTACTAATTGAACGAATCATTTGAATTATGTTAGCCTTTGTGATTGGTTGCATAACATAAACGGCAGCAAGCAAAAAGAATTGAGCATAAATTAAATTTTTAATAGAATTATCTGGTGTCACTTGTTTGGCTATTTTTCTTATGCTTCCGTTAACTTTTTCTCTTAATTTATTCAAAGAATCTTCGCTTATATTTTCAAAATCGCAATAAATTACATTACTATCAGTTTTCTTTCTTAACATTTTTACCGGACCTAACATGATAAAACTTTTTTTCTTTTTGTATTTCTGATCGACAACTACTACCAATCTATTTTTCAACGCTTCATGATTCGCAAAAGCTCCTAATTCGGCGATCGAACCTGCGCTCTCAAGAACAATAACAATCGCATGGACACTTAGTGCTAAGAGATTTTCAAGATGTAACAAATCTATCTCGTTTCTTCCCTGAAATAATTCATCGAATAACTCTTCAGGATAAAATATCTCAAGCTTTGGATAGTACCAGACCTCAAGCAATTTTTTACGTAAATAATCTCTGAGGCTATTGGGGACGTCTTGAGCGCTTCCTATCAAAAAAACATTCAATTGCCACCCTATTAAAGCAGGGTAAATATGTTTGTTAATCGTTTGTGCAATATCACCATAAATCATATTCACTTTTTCTCTTCACTTTCGGATGGTAATTCTAATATCTTTACTGCCGGCAAAGTAGAGCCCACTATCCCCTCAATATCTCCATGCATACCAGCAATATTCAAAACTACTCTTTCGATTTGCTTTTCTCTTTTAGCCCAAATATTAGCCATAGCTCTCTTTTCAGAATCTAAATCTTTTTTCATGGCTACAAAATTTTCTATAATAGCCTGTACTCGATTCTTAAATTCTGGACCAGTAAGATAATTATAAACAATTTCCTGCTTTGCTTCTTTCCCGGTCTGGATTTCCTTTGTCTTTGCAACCTGTACTAAAATCACTCTCAATGCTAAAGCTAAACTGAGTGCAGAAGGGATATCAGTAACCCAGATACCGTTTATTTGCCGAAAATGATGAAATCCTTTTGGTAATGTCTCAGAAACAATGACAGCAATATCTGCTTTTGCTTCGCGCTGATCATCTTTTAACTTTTGAATCCAACCGTCACTCCAGGCCTTTGTTCGTTTTGTTTCCCATAATATTTTACCACATAAACGGCCTGATTGAGTTTTAACGATATGCAAGACATCTGCGCCCCGAACACCTTTTGAAACAGGCTCAATCTCATCAAAAGGAAAATCATCTTTCAGTAGCTGTTCTAACTCAATCTCAAGGACTTCTCCCTGCGTCTGTTGAGAACCTTGTTCCGCTTTACGCTTAAGTTCCTCAATCTGTTTTCTCATATCGGCTAATTGTTTATCTTTTTCAGCATCTTTAAGCCTGTGACTTTCTTCTAACTCCTTTGCAGATTTCTCAATAATACTTTGTCTTTCAGAGTCAAGTTTACGAGCCAGCTCCAACTCCATGGTTTTTTCTTTATCTTCTAGTTCCCGTTGTTTTTTTCTTAAATCAAGTTCTTGTTGCTCAGCTTTCTCTAATCTCTCTGACTTTGTCTTTAATTGTTCTTGCAGATCGGCGAGTTGGATTTTCTGGGCTTCCTTGACTTCTTCCCGTGCCTTTTCTTCAATTACTCTTTTTTCGATAAGCCACTTTTCTTTTAACCTGGACTCCTGTTCTTCCAATTTCTTATCAAAACTCTCTTCCTTTTCTTTCAACAGACGTTCTCGTTTGCGAAAACTGAGCTCTTGCTTCTGGGCATCCTCAATCTTTTTAGACTTTTCAGATAATTGTTCTTTTAAATCAGTTAATTCTAAATTAACCGATTCTTTTGCTTCCTTTTTAGCCTTTGCCTCAATCTGTTCTCTTTCTTCTCTGAGACGATTATTAATTTCTTTTTCATACTTGGTCTTTATCGCTAGCTCTATATCTTGAGAAATCGCATCAGATAATTTTATTACCTCTCCGCACTTTGGACATTTTATGGTTTCTTGTGCCATTATTTAAACCTCTTAATTTGAAATAGTTGCTACAATATTTTCCAATTCTTTATTTGATACAAATTTCCATTCATCTTCTGACATCTCCTCAAAAACAGACACATTCCCTTTTACTTTCAAATTTATATTAAGTTTACTCTTTTTATCTTTCAAATATCGGACAACATCTTTATTGTCAGGGAAAATATCATAATCAATAACTTTGTTGCTAAGACCATATTTTCGTTCAATAGCACGAGGATGATAATAGCTTTCTATGTATTTCTTTTTGAGAATAAAACAGCTGGCTTTATCTTTCTTTTCGAAATCAACCTTCAACTGTCCATTTTCCTTTATTAGACTATCAAAAGACTGCTTCTGTTGTGTATCGCATTCTTTTTCATCGAAAAGATTACCATCTAGTATTAAAAATAACTTTCTTTTAGCTTGCGAGAAATAATCGATATCAACAAAATTAGCCAATGTTTTCCCGCCACCAAATAAAAATAATATCTTTTTTTTATATGTGGGTGAATTGAAATCTATCTTATTAAGTTTTTGAGCGGCTATTTTAAGAAAGTCTATATCGTCTTTCCCTTCAACAAAAACAATAGTCTCAAAATGATCTCTAAGATTATAAGAAGGTTTTATCCCTAGTTCTTCTATTATATCCGTTATTAAGGAAGAATATCCTTTCTGCTTATAAATAGATTGATTATCTTTTTTACATAATATAACACTACATGTTTTTGTAGCGCCAGCAAATATCGGGGAATGTGTTGTTATCAATATCTGGCTATCACCGGATATTTCAACCAAAGAATCTAACAAATCATTTTGGGCTGAAGGATGTAAGAATGTTTCAGGCTCCTCAATGGCATAAATAATGTCCTCTTTATTCTTTTTTGAGGCTAAATACCTGAATCTGCCAACCATAAATAATCTGCGATATCCTGCACCTTTATTTTCCATTGGGATAGCAGCCGTATCTTTGCTAAACTTTAATTTAACAGTTACATCTTTTATTGCGTCAACCCACTTAAAATGAGGCTCAATTTCAACTTTCTCTAAATCTGATACATGCATTTGCATATATTTCTCTATTTCCCCGGCCTCCTCCTGAATCTTTTTTGTGGCATCTTCTTCTATGCTCTTTAATTTTGAACCTTTTTGTTCACGCTCCTGGTTAAAAAATTCTACAGTTTCCGTTTTTAAGCTCGTATTGAATTTTGTATCAGTACTTATCGCGTGATCTGCCGGGAAAAACTCTATTTCAGGTAACAAGTCATCTATTTTACTGTCATCTTTCCAAACGATTTCTTTCTCAAAACTATTATCTTCTAGATGCTTTTTAATATATTTTGTTTTTTCTAATTTTGAATTTCTTCCTGGATGGTCGGGAGGTATCTCAATTTTCAATTTACTTAATATAGCATCCAAATCTTTATCATTCTTATCACTTAAATTCTTATATGTTTTGTCTTTAAAATCAACCGTACAAATCTCACATTTAGAAGGTTTTTTATCGGGTTTATCCCATGTCTTCCGTACTATCACTTTGTTATTATCTTGAATAATCGATTCAACCTCTTCCTCTATTCCGATATCTTTTTTCCTGTTTCGTTTTACATATTCAGAAAGTTTATCCCGAAGCACATCATCCGTAAAATGACACATCATTTCAATAACTTCATTTGAACTCCTGTTAATATTAAAATCTTTCTCCTCGATAGCATAATTTTTGTTATCTAAAAAAGCTGCGATTGCATGTAAAACAATGGATTTACCTGAATCGTTCTTTCCGACAAAAGTGGTTAAGTTTGAAATGCTAATTTCTTGCTCTTCTTTTATTCCTCTAAAATTACTGATTATGATTTTGTCCAATTTCATTAATATGCTCTCCTTCGAAAAAACTCGCTTAATTTATCCTACTGGCTTCAAATATCCTTTATAAAATTTGATTTTTTATGAAAGATTTCGCCCACTGATAGTTCGGAAATTTTATGTACATTTTAAATCTTTCTAACTTCTCCCATAACCTTATTAATCCTCTTCAACGCTGTATCCAAATCGAAATTCTCCCGTTCACTAACCGTCAGAACATCAAATAACTCATTCTCAATTCGTGATTTCATGTCTTTGACCTCTTTATCTGAACGGCCGAGGTTGATTTTATATTTTGCCAAGTCGGGATCGCCGTTGTCTTCTTCAATCTTTTTCGTGAATAACTTTAGAACCTTTTTATCAGCCAGATTAAAGCCCTGCCGGATAATAAAATCAAGGTCATAGAAATCACGCGGGGCAATAACCTCCCGCAAAGCAGCCGCTCGCAGCTTTTCACTTACAATCTCTTCTAGCGATAAACAATTGACTTTACCGCCATCAAATAACGGTTGGCCAGTAAAGGGATGTAAAAATTTATGTTTAACCGTCTTTATTTCAGTATCAAGAATCGGATTGAATCTAAGGCCGATTTCAAATTTAATAACTTGCTCTTTTGGCTGAACAACTGATTTGTACATAAAATAATAAACATATTGTTTTGATTCATTTCGACCCGGATTTTGCGTATCATCTATACGCATATCGAATTGTTCAACATACTCCGCGATACCATCTTTTACCGGCTGAATGCATTTTCGCCTATTCCCTCTTGTTGTCGTATATTCGGGCAATTTCATACTAAAATCCAAATCTTCGCTTAAACGATAATAAGAGTAATAAATCTTGTTAAGGCAAGTTCCTCCTTTAAAAATCAAATCTTCAGAAAGATCATTGATCTTCGAAAGCAGTTGTGTCAGATAATAATCCTTTTCCAATAAATGGGCTCTAAATCCCGTTCTTTGGACGGTAATATTAATTAAATCGATGAACTCTTTTTTATTCTTGTGGAGCATTGATGATAATTTTCCATTTTTTATTTAATTTCCCTTTAAACGAACCCGTGAACGAACTTATCGCGGTATTTTCAAGACTTCTAATAAGAGGGGCCAATATTTCATCAGAATATCCCCTTTCTTCTAACGCAACGCCGATTGTTTTTCGGATTTTTATGACTGGAAATTTTGCCGAAAAACGGATGAATTTTCTTATATCACAACGTTCTTTTTTTAGTTCTTTCTCAAGGATTTCAAGTGCGACTTTCAATCCTCCCACCGGTTTATTAAAATAGGCAAGGTCAACTAACGTCCTTTCTAATGAACTGATTACAACTTCCTGTCCTTCAATCTTTATTTTTTCAAGTCCGTACATACGATTTTCCGGCACGCGTAAAAAGTTATATTGTATACCGCAAATTTTCCTTTTTTTCTGGAAGGCTGTATTGAGAACATAAATGACCTGAAAAAGTTGGTCTGTTAAATTGTAATAGTTGAATATGGTTGAATAACCAATATAATAGCTGCCTTGTGGAAAAAATTGCGGAGGTACAAGCATCTCATTGATTGCGGCTCCTTGTTCACCGTACTCAAGAGGAGAAAAAACATATACTCCCTTTTTGATCGGAGAAAGAATGCCCTTTTGTTTCAGTCTATATACAACTTTATTTCTTGTATTATCACTAAAATTAAAAAAGACATCTAAATCTTCTTTTGTGACGATCCGCTTCTTTTCATAGGAAAGTCTTGATATCACATCAATTTCTTTCTTCCCCAGACGTTCTCTAATTTTATTATTCATAATGCCCTCTAAAGGAATCTACGGTAATTTCTATATAGTGTTAGAATACCACGTTTTTTAATATTGTCAATAATATTATTTTTGACTCCAATTGCTAATACCCTGTCCCAAAGAAGCTTCTTGGATGATTTCTGTGCATATACGAACGATCTCCTCCCAACGCTGGTCAGGAGTGGAATTATCTTGATTGTATGCTTTACGGCCTATTGTGCCAGGTTCTACATATTCACAAGTGATATGTTGCAACTTATACCTGCTTTTTCTCTGCTTAGGTAGTTTGATAAAAGGACGCTCAACCTTGTACAAATTTTTTAATGCCTCCTTGGTGTCTTCTTTTATCAGGCTGATATAAATTTCGGTTGTTTTAATGGATGTATGACCAAGCTGCTCTTTAACAAGCTTAATGTTGCGACTGGATTTGAGAAGATATGTTGCGTAAGTATGACGCAGGCAGTGAATATGATATTTCGCTGATAGGCCAGCGGCTTTTACGCATCGTTTAAATGCTTTTTGAATTGAGCGTTTTGAGAGTGGCATTCCCGTACTCGACACAAATACAAGCGAATCTTCATTGTTGTCGAATCCAAAGTGCTCGCGCAGTTTGATAAATTCCTCACAAGTCTCTTTAAACTCGACATTGATCCAGACATTGCGTCGTCGGCCGCCTTTGCCGTTGGGTACAAATATTGAAGAATGACTTCCCCAAATATGAATATCGCCTATTCTTAATTGGCGCATTTCGTCAACGCGCAAGCCGCTGAACAGGCCCAATTCAATCATGAACCAGTCTCGGACAAGATGATATTTCTTCTGCTTTATTCCGTCCCATTTTCGCTTCCAGCACGTGTTTCTGATTCGGTCAATCTCTTCAATACTGAAAATCTTGTCTTCGCCTATGATCCAGCGGCGTTTTGTTTTCTTCGGTTCACTTTTCATCTGTTTTATGAACCGTGCAAGCAGTGTCATTACCGAGGGAAAACCGATTAAATATAAAAATGTTTTGGAAACTGAGAAATGAAATCAGGAGGAGTGATAGACGTGACGACTACTAAAAACGCTGGAAGAGTTCACTTTTCAGATGAAATGTGAACTGGAATGAAATGCATTACCGACGGAAAATCTTATTCTATCATCGACTTTTACATTGTCAAAATAAGCTCAAAATAGTTTGTTCGCTGCGTGTCACGATCGGTCAAAAAGAAAAACCCTTGCAAGTTTTTGGCCTGCAAGGGTTTATGAAGAAGCTCCCCGAGACCCCCAAAAATCCGAACTTTTCTGTAACTATTTATGTTGGAATGAATTATAAGAAAAAAGGCAACAGACAATCAATTGTCTTATGAATGTATTTCAAATACATAGTCCTAATTTTTTTTACGCCTTTTTTTTGCCTGCTTAAACCGTTTACGAATATGTTTAGGATCCTGAAGATTCCGCAACCGAGCCTCTTCTTGTTTTAATCTATCTGCCTTTCTTTCCTTCCATGCACTATCTTTTTCAGCCTGTAATTGCTTAACTTTCTCTTCCGCTTCAGCGGCTCGTTTTAAAGCATTTTCTTCTGATCTTCTGGCGTTTTCGGCTAATCGCCAACCCATTCTTGCAACAAAATATGGTTTGTCCAGATCGGGAGTCATTTCAAAAGACTTATCAAGATCTTGTGAGGGAATATTCTCAACATATTTAATATATTGGCCCTTTTCTTCTTGATAAGTTGATTTTGAAGCATCAATACTTGGCCCAAAGAAACGAAGATAACGTTCTTTGTCAATAAAGGAAACTCCTGCATTAAAATATTCATATAGCATACACTGTTGAAATAATTCAGGATCTAAAACCTCATCAGGAAACGAAGACAAATATCGATACATTGCTTCTGGTGTCCATGTTATAAGGACATCTTCGGTCATGCTGTCTAAAAATCTTCCCTGGGAAACAAAATAACACTTATTTAAAACAATCTCCGCATCAGGCAACGATATCTCTTTCGATCGAATTTTTTTTATTAATTCAAGGACCTCCGCTTCTGATTCAACTTGCAACTCATTATGCCATGTTCCACTTTCCTTGCGTTTTTTTTCAATCTGTGCTTTATGCTCTTCGACTTCTCCATACCATTTCTCTTGAATAAATCCTTCAAGATTCGAGAAATTCAAAACAGTAATGCCTTTTTGTGTAATATTATTTTCGAACGAAGTCTGGGTAATTTCATTCGGGCAAATAAGTTTGATATAATCGGAAAAACTTCCTGTTTTCCCTTCAGCGCTCAAACGAATATAGCCATCCAAGAAAAGATTTTGCTTATATTCATCCTTTGCGAGCGCCGCATTTAAAAATTCAGGAGAGTCAACTCCATATCGCTTTACATGATTAACAGCCCATTCAAAATGAATCCACGCTTCTTGTAATAAATTCGGAGTTGTGACTAGAACGGCTTGGGCTTTTGACAACATTCCAAACAGCTTTGTTGCATAATCGAAGTTATAGCAGCCAGTTGCAATTATGGGTAATAAAACACTCGCATCACATATCCAGAGAGTATTCCTGAAGATCTCCCGCCTTAATTTAGCACATGTAGGATCCAGTCCAAGTAAATGAAAAAGAAAATATCCTTGCGCTAAAGAAGCCAAATACTTTTTCTGAGGAACGGTAGGGGTTACAATAAAAGAATACATCGCTTCTAAAAAAGCCGCTTTAACCCCGAAATCCGTTAAAGATGAAGCAGCCTGTGAGGTGCATTTAAAGATATCGGAGAGTTCATCAGGCCTCGCAGATTGCTCTGCAAAGACTTTATTCGCAACCGTCAACCCACGAGATGCAAAAGTGTTGATTAATACTTTCTCTGCGAGCTGTTGACATTGATTTTCAAATTCTTTTGTTAAACCTGGCCATTCCTTTCTTAAATCAAGTATAAATTGACCATAGGCCTGGTCTTTCTCGACATCACGTAATGACTTATTCTCTTGTACTTTGTCTTGCCCGTTCTCTGTAATCCAATATTTATCTGAATGTGTACCGATCATTTTATTTCGAATAAGAGTCTCCACGCTTTTCTGTATCCAATCAACAGTATTAACCCTTTTTCGTGAAAATATTTTTAAGGGGGCTTTGTTAATCAATTCATCAATTGCAATTCCAGGCTCCTCAACATCTGCGAGGGCTACTAAAATCAGTGGCACAATATTCTCAGCAGTACCAATTGGTTGAGTTTTTCTAAATAAAAATAATGACATAGCAGCCTGGGCCTCTTCTGGGGGGGGTTCTTGCCCAAGCATCTGCGGAGATATTTCTTCTCGATAACTAACATATTTGCTTGTTACACGAAGCATCCTTTGTAGTGCTTCGTGCCTGCCATTTTGATCTTCGTAAGACAAAAGTATAATATTATAATTTTCTCTATACTCCCTTTTCTGCGCGGAAGTACAATTTGGCGCAATCATATAAATGGGATGAAGCAAGCTGGATTTCTCGCGAGCTAACTGAAGTATATTTTTAATATCATGATCGGAAAGACTATGCCCAATGATAAGCAAATCAAACATCTCAAACATCTGTTGAAACTTATGCGGAAAATATCGATTATTGTCTGTTTTATACAATTTACGATAATCTGAAGATGTAAGAACCACATCATTGGGGAAATTAAGGTCGGAATGCAGTTTTTGAATAATATGACTTGCGCCGTCTCGGAGCCAAGAAAAATCCTCGGCACGATTTTGCACAACACTAAAATACACACCATTTTTCTTCAAGCATTCATATAATTCATCATCATAATTAGTTGTTATATAACACGAAAAAGGCCATTTTGTCAGTATATCGTAGACGATCCCATGTTGTCTGGTTTTGGGGACAAGATATGATTTAATTAATTCGATTAATTCTTGACGACCACCAATGTCTAATTCAGCCTGTTGAAAAAGCTCTGGATAACTTTTTGTTTCCAAATAGGCTTGATATGATTTTACATCGATTTCTTTACCGTTATCCTTCAGCCAATGAAAGGTTGATTCTGCTAATTTATGCCATGAAGGATAACCTATCTCACAAGAAGGACCGGAGCCAATTAAAATAAAACACCGTCCTTTATTTATTTTCTTCACTAATTCATGTGGAATCAAATCCATATTAAGAATCCATTTTAAAGATTTTACTGGAATATCTACTGTATAAATTTAAAAGCCCTCAACACTTTTCAGCATTGAGGGCTTTAAAGTCCCCAACATCCGAAAAGTTCGGATATTGGTACTAATTGGCTCCCCCGCGAGGACTCGAACCTCGGACTTAGTGGTTACACTTAACCCGCTATTACTAACGGAAGTGGACTATCTCTTCTTCATGAAGGCCAAACGGACCTTTTTAGAAGGCAGGTGTATAGTCTCTGCACTTGCCCTCCACCATTACTGGCGGATGCTAGCTCAGGATTATCCAGATAAAGTCGGGACTTCCCTGATTTAGCCTGCTTTTTCAATCCCGATTTCTCGGGAAAGCTGCGTTTTGAGCATGAAGTTCACGATGACAATTAGCGCATACTAGGATACATTTATCAAGTTCCTCTTTAACTCTTGACCAGCTCCGCGTATATCCTTTTTGCGATATACTGAAATCCTTACCGTCTGGATAAACGTGATGGAATTCCAGAGCTTCCTGGCATTTGTTGTAGCCACATATCTCACACTTGCGACCTTTATACGCAAGTGCCTGCTGCCGAATTGTTTGTCTTCGTTTTCGAACGGCAACGATCAGATATGAACGGCGGTCTTGATACCGTCTTGTATCCTGTTTCAACTTAAGTCCCTGTCAACATTAATCACGATTTCAACAATTTTGTCTGCCCATGACAGGTTAACTGTCAATTTCACAGCCACTCGCTCTACCAACTGAGCTACAGGGGAATATATTAAAGATCGGGGTATCGAAATTATTAATGAATTATAATAAAAAAACTAAAAATGTCAATTAAATCCTGGATAAATCCTACATTTCTCTTCTGGCTGACATCGACATCGTCAATGTCGATAGATCCGCATATTCCAGCATACTGCCGACCGGAAGCCCCAAACCAATACGGCTGATTTTTATACCGAGCGGCCTTAGTTCCTTTTGGATATGAATGGCGGTCATCTCGCCTTCAGTGTCCGCATCCGTGGCGACAATGATCTCTTTCACGTCATTGACCTTGATTTGCTTGATCAGTTTATTAAGGTTCAGATCTTCAGGGCCACGACCTTCGGCCGGCGATATAGCGCCTAAAAGGACATAATAGATCCCCTTAAAGGATCCGGTTTTCTCAATGGCGATGACATCCTTGGGGCTTTCGACGATACATAAAAGTGATCTATCACGGGCAGGGTTGCGGCAGACACCACAAAGCTCACCTTCGCTGAAGTTATTGCAGAGGCGACAGAAGCCCATCCCTTCTTTTAGTTTGTTTATGCTCCCGGTAAATAAGTCTATCTCCTCAGTGGAAGCTTTCAACATCCAAAATACGATGCGCTCAGCACTGCGCCGGCCTATGCCGGGCAACTTCGAAAATTGATTGATCACATTCTCAATGAGTTTCGGATATGCCATAGTTACTTTTTATAAAATAAAGGAACCCTTTTATTCTTTATGCCACTTGTTAACGATCTTACCTTGAAAGGCCTGGATGGTTTTTTGCACGATCTCTTCTTCATTCTCCGTGTTCCTGATATTCTCTGAATCGACTATCTGATATTTTATGCGCAAGGCTCTTCCGATCCTTAACGATATGGCTTCCTCGACGAGGCGGGTATTGTCAGATTTTTCCAGGGTTTTTTTATGAAATTCATGCTCTGGGCTGAAGCCGATGGTGATCTGATCATCTTTATACTCAAGGGGGAACCCTTCCTGTAAGAATGTGGCCACGGACATCTTTTGGCGACTGACGGCAAAGGTCAGCGCATCCCAGTTTTTTTTGATCAACTCGATAGTTATCGGATGCAACGCCCCATCCCCTTGACCGATTTCCTCCAGTAAAGATTGTTCACTTTCATTCTCATTGCTATCCGAAATGGAGACCATGCCCTTTTTATTTTTGAGCATGCCGACGGCTGAGAACTTGTGGAAAGACGGGGATTGCTGGGACCCCCTAGATGGCATGGCCGCTTTTTGTTGATTCGTATTTGATACACTCTCTTTCGAATCATTTGTGAAAGTCAATCTCGCAAAGGCGATCTCAAGGGGGGTGCGTAGGGTCTCGGTGGTTTTGGCCATATCCTGAGCGGCAATGAATAGATCCAAAGATCTGAGGATTTCATGGACCGTAAGATTTTTGGATTGTTTAAGATACAATTCTTTGATCTCAATCGGATAATCGATTAATTTGCCCAGGGATTTCCCGCCAATCTTGATGATCATCAAGTTCCGGCAATGTTCGATTATATCCTTGGAAAATTGCCGGATGTCCTTACCCTTATCGATTATGTCATTGAATATTTTAAGTGCCTGTGTGCAATTCTTGGCGCCGATAGCATCCGTTAGGTCAAAAAGGGACTCGATCTCAACCAAGCCCAGCATTGAATAAACATCCTCCCCCTGTATGCTGCGGTCCGTGATAGCCCCGACCTGGTCCAATACACTTAGCGAATCGCGCAGGCTCCCCTGTCCCGCCTTGGCAATGGCGTACAAGGCCTCTTTTTCGATCTTGAACTTTTCTGACTTGCAGATTTTAATGAGGTAATCAACAATGGTCTTAAAGGGGATGCGCTTGAAATCAAAACGCTGGCAACGCGAAATGATGGTGGTCGGCACTTTATTGGGATCGGTGGTGGCAAAAATAAATTTAACATGTTCGGGGGGCTCCTCCAGGGTCTTTAAGAGCGCATTAAAGGCCTCGGTCGTGAGCATATGCACTTCATCCACAATATAGATCTTGAATTTTCCGTAGCCCGCTGCGAACTTGACATTTTCCCGCAGTGTGCGGATTTCATCAATGCCTCGGTTGGAGGCACCGTCAATCTCAAGGACATCAAAGCTGGTGCCTTTGCTTATTTCTTCACAGGCCGGGCATTTATTGCAGGGGCTAACCGTGGGGCCCTTTTCACAATTAAGGGCCTTGGCCAGGATGCGGGCGCAGGAGGTTTTGCCGATACCGCGCGGCCCACAGAATAAATACGCATGCGCTAGACGGTTGCCGTCAATGGCCTTTTTTAGGAGACTTGTAATATGATCCTGTCCGACGACATCATCAAATGTGCCGGGTCGGTATTTGCGGGCCAATACTATATAAGACATAAGCGGATTGATTACGTTCGTGGCTTTTGTTAATGAGAAATAAAACGGCGTGAAATGATATTTTATTGTAGCACAGAAAGGTCCTTTTCAAAGCAAATTGTCAAAATAAATTACCCTTGAGGCATCATTATTTGGCTTCGGGATAGATCGGATGGGCCCGCATGGATAAGGCAATGCGTTTACGTTGCAGATCAACCTGCAATACGGTGACCATGACCTTTTGGTGCATCTGAACGACGTCCGTAGGATGCCGGACAAACTTATCGGACAATTGGGACAGGTGAACAAGGCCGTCGAGGTGGACACCAATATCCACAAAGGCCCCGAAATTGGTGATATTGGAGACCACCCCTGGCAGTTTCATGCCGGGCGCGAGGTCTTCAGGCCGCTCAACCCCTTCTTTAAAGCGAAAGACTTCAAACTCTGAGCGCGGGTCCCTCCCCGGTTTGGCTAATTCGGCATAAATATCTTCTAAGGTAGGCAACCCCACGCTTTCACTGACATATTTTGTCAGATCGATCTTTTCCCTAAGGTCAGGATTTGTCATGAGATCACGTACATGACATTTAAGGTTTTTGGCCATGCGTGACACAAGCTCATAGCGTTCCGGGTGAACAGCACTGGCATCAAGGGGGTTTTTGCCGTTGCGAATACGCAAAAAGCCGGCAGCCTGCTCAATCGCTTTAGGGCCCAGGCCCGAGACATGATACAGATCGTCGCGGGATTCGAATTGACCTTGCTGGTTTCGGTGATCAATAATATATTGGGCCCGGGCAGGGCCTAAGCCGGATACGTAGGTTAATAATTGCTGGCTGGCCGTATTTAATTCAACACCGACCAGGTTAACGCAACTGATAACAACGTCATCCAAACTTTGTTTGAGCAATTTTTGGTCCACATCATGCTGATACTGACCTACGCCGATCGCCTTGGCATCGATCTTGACGAGCTCGGCCAGTGGATCCATGAGCCGGCGGCCGATCGAGATGGCCCCGCGAACGGTAACATCATAATCCGGGAACTCTTGCCTGGCCACGGCTGAGGCCGAATAGACAGACGCCCCCTGTTCCGGTATGATCATAACCCGCACATCTTGAGGCAGATCTAGGGAACGGACAAATGATTCGGTTTCCCGGCAGGCGGTGCCGTTACCGATCGCAATAAATTCTATTTTAAAACGGTGGCATAGTTCCGGGATCAACTGACGCGCCTCAACGATTTGCGCATCGCTTCCCAGAGGGAAAATGGTTGTGTTGTGTTCGAGTTGCCCCTGCGCGTCCAAACAGACAACCTTACAACCTGTCCGATAGGCCGGATCGATAGCCAGGACAGGATGTTGCCCTAATGGAGGCGCCATTAACAGCTGGCGCAGGTTTTTGGTAAAGACCATGATCGCTTCCCGATCGGCTTTTTCTTTTGTTGCAAGACGGACCTCGGTCTCGATGGATGAGCTTAACAGGCGTTTATAACTGTCCTCGATGGCTTTGCTGACCTGAAGCGCATCTTGTCCGTCACCCTTGATGAACAATTTGGTCAATATCTGAAGGGCTGCTTCTTCCGGGGCCATAACACGGAGGCTGAGGATACCTTCCTTCTCGCCCCGGCGGACGGCCAAAAGTCGATGGGACGGGATACTTTTAACAGGTTCCTGCCAATCGAAGTAGTCCTTATAGTTATGCCCCTGCGCCTCTTTGCCCTTGATCAATTTTGTCATAAAAGAACCACGATCAAAATAAAGTTCCCGCATAGGGGCCCTGGCCTCATTATTTTCATTGATCCACTCGGCCATAATATCCCTGGCTCCGGATAAGGCCTCGTCGATATTCTTGACCTTTTTCTTGGGATCGATATATTTTTGGGCTTCCGCTTTAATATCTCGGCCTTCTTGGTTGAATATTAATTTTGCCAAGGGTTCCAACCCCTTCTCTTTGGCGATTGTGGCACGGGTCCGCCTCTTGGGCTTATAGGGCAGGTAGAGATCCTCAAGGGCATTCATGGCCTCTGCGGCCGTGATCTTGGCTTTTAATTCTTTGGTAAGTTTGCCCTGTTTGTCGATGGACTCCAAGATTGTGGCTTTGCGCTTCTCAAGCTCACGCAGTTGATTGATGCGGTCCCGTATAGCCGTGATCTGTATCTCATCCAGGCTGCCGGTGACCTCCTTGCGATACCGGGCAATAAACGGCACCGTGGCATTATCATCCAGGAGTTTTACTGTTTCGTTAACAGACTTTTCCCTTAATGTAAGCTCGCGGGATATCTTCTCTATATGATTGGGATTCATCAAAGGATTTTGGAGAGCTACTGGAAATTGTTACGATATTGTTACGATAATTAATTAAAATTGACACCGACGCTAAAGCCATATTCCGCCGTCTCATTCTTGGGTTCATAGCCGGCCAAGCACGTACCGGTATCCCCGCTGCAACTGATGGCGGCATTAGATTCATCGATCTTCCAATATCTGGCATAAGGCTCAGCGAAGATATCATAATTTTTATTTGATTTAATGATCCTAAAAGAACCTCGAATGCCAAAACCTTTATCCTGATCATTCTCAAGGGTTGAAAAATTAGGGTTATTGCCGTTGAGGTCCTCCATATCCTCCAAATGGCTGTCTTGGTCCCCCTGAATAAATAGATCATATTCGAAATTAACGTTCCATGACCAATTATTTTCGTACGTACGGCTCAGATCAAAACCTATGGGGATATAATAATATTTCGACTCGCGTTCATAGCCGCTGTAATAATCAACGCCACCTATCGTTTGCGCCGGGATCTCATCCAAACCATTTTTTAAATAACGATAACCCAGGCCAACATACGGCGTGCACAGCATATTGCTGGATAAGGGCAGGTCATAACCGGCAAGTCCGCGGATCTCTAAAACAATATCGTTGAGGCCTTCATACGTTCCGGAGCCGTCATAATCCACCCATCCCCAGGCCATGCGGCCATCGACCTTAAACATATTCACATGGCTGTCTTCGGTAAATACATCTTTAAACGAATCGATCATTTTATTTTGTTGGGTGCGAAATGTGTAACTGCTGAATATCCCGTAATATTCGCCGTCAATGGTCACATCCAATGTAGGCTCGTTATAATAATACATATACATCTCGGACCCTAAAACCAATTCAGTGGAGATGTCTTCGTTACGGAAGATCGTTTGCTTTTTTTTAGGAGTAATCTGCTCGTTCTTCAGGGCAGTTTGTTCATAAGATTTGGCCGTTGGCTTAAATCGGGGGCTAGGATTGATAACAGTATAATTGTGCGAAGGAATGATGTATGAGGGGCTTCCAGTATTATTCTTAGATGGGGCCATTGATCTTTTTATGGTCCGTCTGGATATATCGGCGCGGTCCAATGCCTCAGAAACGACCTTTTGGCGATCCTGATCAGCGTCGAGATAACAAATATCATTGTAATTTAGATGATCGGCCGCCAGGGTGTCATCATAGCAGTCCAATGTCCTATCGATCAATTGATGGCGATGATCCTGGGCTTGAGCAGTTGTGGCGAAGAAAACAAGAAAGATCAAAAGGATGACGCTTGACAGATATATCCGATGACTTTTCATTAATAATTAATCCCCACCTTTAACCCGAACTCTGTTGTGTTGTTTTTCGGTTCATACCCAAGAACGGGATATTCATGCGCGTCATCATAATACCAGATGACGCCCCCTCCATCTGATGAGAGCTGCTTGGTATCGGAATCTTCGAGATTCCAATATCTCACAAAGGGTTCGACTTCAATGTCGAATTTGGCACTTTTTTTGACCAATTTGAAAGAACCCCGCAAGCCGAAACCTTCTTTTTGTTTATTAATGAGCGGATCAAGAACATATAAATCCCCGCTTTCGGAAGATCGGACTGATTGTCCCAGATCATCTAAATGGCTTTTTTGCTTGCCTTCAACCAGGTAATCATATTCAATAGCTACCGTGAATTGCCAGTCTTTTTTCCATTCGTACATCACTTCCAGGCCGACCGGAAGATAAAAATAACGGGATTCGCGGTCGTAAGAATAATGACCGGTTGACGACCGTTCGGCACCGCCGTCATCGTAAAGATAACGCCAACCAAGGCCCAAGTAAGGTGTGGCCAAAACCGAATCCCACAAGGGCAGATCATAGCCAAAAAGGCCCCTTCCCTCAAATGTATAATAGGGCAGGTCCGTCATAGTCCCTGTGCGGGTTGATTCGTAGTCTACCTGGCCAAAGGCCCCGCGTGTATCCAGCCTGATGAAATTAAAAAAACGATGGTCGTCAAAGATCTCTTTTAGGGTGCGTCCTTTTTTATTCCAATGAGAACGAAAATTAATGGTTGCATATAGCCCATATAAATATCCAGTATCCTTCATGACATTGGGTTCGCGATATTGGTAGGCGTAGGCTTCTGTGCCGAATTCAAATGAACCGAGGGGATCATCACGTTCCAGATGCAATACATCAGGCGCTGTGGCCTTATTTAACTGAAGCTCATCATATTGATCTACCAGATCTCGATCTTCAAGCACATCCTTGTCAATAAGCAAAACATCATCGGCTTCGTCAGGGCTGGGTTCTAGGATTTTATTGTATTTATCGATGAGATTCCGATCCTCCAAAACATCCCGGTCCTGGATGGGGATTTCCTCTTCCGGATGCTTTGTATCGGATGTTTGCCGCTTATATTTGTCGACAAGATCACGGTCTTCGAGAACATCCCGGTCCTGGATCAAGGGCTCATCAGAAGCAACACCTAAAGCAGCGTCGATTTTATTAATAATATCCTCTTCATCCAAAAACTCCTCTTCATCCTTGCGTTTATATTTTTCTTGCTCAGGAATCGTCGCGCCATCAGAAACCTTTGATTTCTTCGCGGGGTCCCGATAAAATTTCACCTCTCCTTCCTTGTCCATCTGGATTGAAATACTGCGTGGATCTTGATGGGAGCCTTCATGGTCATTAAAGGCCGAAGGGTTCGTGATGCATATTTCCTGCCAGGCCATCCCATCAGAAGCGACGTTCTCATCAGATGTATACGCCCAGCAATCAAGGGCCTTAGTGATTATTTGAGTACGTGTTGCCGCATAGCCCCCAGGACTCGCAAAAACCAGGCAAAAGCTAAAAAATAACCCACAACGTGCATATAAACAAATATATTGTATGCTTTTCAATATTCCTCCTTTATTTCATTCGTGTTTTCATTTTAATATTGCCAAGCATGACATGCAAAACCTTTTTGGTTTTTTTTACATTTATTTAAAAAAATATAAATTTGAATAATAGAAAGAGTTACATTATAATCTTATTTACGTAAATAATTGATACGCGAATATGACAAAAGGCTTTATCCTCAACTTTACACCTACTGGCATGATCCCGACTAAGGAAATGACTCCCAAAGTCCCCTTAAGCCCTAAAGAGATTGTGCATGATATCCTTGAGGCCTCCGATCTGGGTGCCAATATGATCCACATCCATGCGCGCGATCCCCAGAACGGACTGCCATCCTATAAAAAGGAAATTTATGCCGAAATTATTTCAGGTGTCAGAAAGAAAAATAAAAATCTGGTCCTTTGTGTCTCAACAAGCGGAAGGAATTTTTCAGAATTTGAAAAGCGTTCAGAATGCCTCAATCTTAAGGGGATGCTAAAACCGGACTTTGCCAGTCTTACCCTAAGCTCCCTTAATTTCAATAAACAAGCCAGTATCAACACACCTCAAATGATCCAGGCCTTGGCCGCCAAAATGAAACAAAACAAGATACGTCCGGAACTGGAGGCGTTTGATTTAGGGATGATCAATTACGCGCATTATTTAATCAAGAAAAAACTTATCCGCCCCCCTTATTATTTCAATTTAATTTTGGGTAATATTGCGTGCGCTCAAGCCAATCTTTTGAGCTTAGGCTTAATGATTAGAGAATTGCCCCCGCGATCGGTTTGGTCTGCCGGCGGCATTGGGGATTCACAATTAAAATTAAATACCTTGAGTATTTTATCGGGCGGAGGCGTTCGCATAGGGCTGGAAGACAATATTTATTTTGATGAAAAACGCAGTTGCCTGGCCACAAATAAAATGCTTGTTAAGCGGATTATCGACATTGCCAAAGTATTGGGGTTTACACCATATTCTCCCAAACAAACCCGCCACCTACTCGGCCTTAATTGAAACCGACATCCTTTTGACAAAAATTTTGTATATATGATGGGGGATTATCCACTGAGATTCAGGAAGTCCTGACAACAACAAAAAAAAGGAGAGGTCGGGCTATACCTTTGAGATTCAGGAAGTCCCGACAACAACAAAAAAAGGAGAGGTCGGGCTATACCTTTGAGATTCAGGAAGTCCCGACAACAACAAAAAAAGGAGAGGTCGGGCTATACCTTAATAAAAAACGGAGAGGTCGGGATTTGAACCCGAGGACCCAGTTACCCAGGTCAACTGCTTAGCAGGCAGCTCCGTTCAACCACTCCGGCACCTCTCCACGATATGAAACTTTGTGATGGCAACAATGCGTGTTTGCTAAATTAAATAATCCAAAAAATTTCGGCTGCAATAGTATATTAGAAAAGCCGAAAACCACAAATGACCCAGAAAATTTCGGCTGCAATAGTATATTAGAAAAGCCGAAGATCACTAAATAATCCAGAAAGTTTCGGCTGCAATAGTATATTAGAAAAGCCGAAAACCACTAAATGATCCAGAAAATTTCGGCTGCAATAGTATATTAGAAAAGCCGAAAACCACTCCGGCACCTCTCCATGAAATTAATTGATTAGTTATAAAAGATCAGTTCGTTGCCTGAGCTGCATTTCTTTTTTTGAGAAAGAAATCCTTTAATAATTGCGCGCAGATATCCGGGTATACAGACGGCTTGATCGCGACACGATGATTCAGTTGGTTGTTCTGAACAATGTTCGTGACCGAGCCACAAGCCCCGGCCTTGGGATCAACGGCCCCAAAGCAAATTTCCTTCAGGCGGGCCAGCACAATAGCCCCGGCACACATGCAACAGGGCTCCATGGTAACATAAAGACAACAGTTGAGCAACCATTTACTCGAAATTGAATGGGTGGCCTGCGTGATAGCGATCATTTCAGCATGGGCGGTCGGGTCTTTAAGCAATTCAACTTGATTATAGGCTTTGGCTATGATCTTATTGTCAAAAGTAATAACGGCACCGACGGGTACCTCATCATTGTCAGCAGCGATCTTCGCCTGCCGGATCGCTTCTTGCATAAAATATTCATCTGTCATAAGGGATGTTGATTGGATTTAATGCCGTGAGTTTAATTACAGACCGGTAGTATCACTTTAACCAATGTGCCTTTACGTAAACTGCTAGAAATAGAAATATCACCCCCATGGTCCTTGATCAAGGAAGAAACGATGGATAAGCCCAAGCCAGAGTTCTTCTGTATCCCCCTCTTTTTTGTTGTGAAAAATGGCTCGTAAATGTGGGGCAAGTCCTCGTGCGGTATACCAATCCCCTCATCCTGAACCTGAATTAATATCTTTTTTTGTTGACGCAGATATTTTGTTTGTATATAGCAGCTGCCGCCTGCCGGCAAAGCCTCAAATGCGTTGTTTAAGACATTTATGACAACTTGACTTAAGCCCAATTTGCCCATGGCAACCAACGGGATATTTTTTGCAAAACGGAAATGACATTTAATGTGATTTATCGTCATATATCCTTTTTGGTTTTGCAAAACTTCCTTAATAACCTGATGGGGATGACACTTGTTTTTACTCAGCCCTGCCTTTTTCAAATTAAGATTAACCAGGCGATTGACCGTTTCACAGCAATATTTGACCTGCTGGTGAAAATTTCTAATGGAATGGATGATATCATTAAATTCATTAAACCCGATGTACTCGTAATGGCGTTTTTCATATTTGTTAAGCAGGTTCTCCGCCTTCTCCCCTAATCCCATGAGGGGATATCTAAGTTCTTGGGCCGTGCCCATTATGACATGTTGGATGGCCTTGACCTTTTCAGACTCTTGAATGATTTGTTCAAGTTGTTTGCGGGCCTGGATATCGCGTATAATGGCATGGACGCCGAAAATTCTTCCTTCGCGATACAGCGGGGCGACTTTGATTTCAACGGGGACAGGCCGGCCCTTATTATCCAAGATATTCAGTTCTTCGGTTATATTCGTCTTGCCCTTTTTGGCCTCGAGAAAACATCGCCTGGCCTTAGACAAAGAATCTTTGGCCACATATTTAGTGAATGACGTTCCCTGACTTTTTTTAAGCGGGATCTGGACAAGATCCTCAAGGGCCTTATTGGCATAAATGATCTTGCCCTCCGCATCACAGGTAAAAATACCATCGCCGGCCCCGTCGCTAATGAGCCGGTAAAGATCCTCGGATGTTTTTAAAGCATATTGGGTTTTCAGCCTTTTGGTGATATCCTTGGCGATCGATAAAATATATTCATGTTGCTTATATTTCAAGTAAACGGCCGTAATGTCTATGGTTTGAATATCGCCCTTTTTAATTTTTCTCGTAATCCTAAAAGAACATGGTTTTTTAAAATTTTTTAGGTATAAAAAGTAGGTTTTTTTCCATTTGGCATAACTTATTTTGGGGTCGAAAAGCTCAAAAACATTCTTAGATACTATTTGCTTTTTTGAAAACCCCAATCTTTTAGCGGTAAGAGCATTGACATAAAGAATTTTGCCCCGGGAATCGGTAAGCATGAGTTCATCACCGATATTATTGATGATGGCCTGCATTAACTCCAGGCGATCCTCTAATGTAAGGGCATGGTCTTTAAGGAATCTGGCTCGTTTCATCGTGCGTGGTTTTTTATCGGGGATTATACATTCATTGGTTAATACGCGCCTGAGAGGAGTCGAACCTCTAACCCCTTGCTCCGTAGGCAAGTGCTCTATCCAATTGAGCTACAGGCGCACATCACAACATGGAATATCTTCTTATTTACCCAAAAGCTCCTTGCGGTTAAATCCCAAGCTGGAAACGGCGCGGTTGGGATCCTTGCTGTAGGCGCGGCAGAATGACGTAACCTCTTTTAATGTGGTAAGACCGCGCTTCGACAATTCTTCCAACAAAAAGGCCCTCAACTGGACTTCAAGGATAATATCCTTTGGCAACAACCCTGCCTGTTGGGCCAGGCGGTCCCTAAAAACAGTCGAGGTGGAAACGCTATTGATCTGCTTGGTTTCATAATCGTATTTATAAATTTGGGATAAAAGGACTTTTTCCTGCTCCATCCCGCTGGTCTCGCTTATTTCATCGACAACCCGGAATAATTGATCTTCCACATGGTACCGTTTCAAGACCACAAAAACATCCATGAGCCTGACAAGTGTTTCGGGGATATTCATGGGTTCATTTTGCAAGCGAATGATAGCCTCACGGGCCGTCAATGCATGGATAGTACAAATACAATATTTCCCGATATTCGCAGCCGTGATCATATCCCGTGCTTCGATACCCCGCACCTCTCCGACCACAATACGCTCAGGACGCATGCGAAGGCTATTGGCGACTAGATCGGCTAACGTATACTCCTCGCCGCTTTCCAGGCGTGAACAGCTGGCATCAAAATCGGTATTAAGTTCCAATGTATCCTCAATGACCACCGTCCGATGCCCTTCGGGGATAAAACAAAAAAGGGCATTGAGCAAGGTTGTCTTACCAACCCCAGGCCCACCGGCGATCAAGATATTGGCCGGTCGGATATTCATTCCCTCTAAGTAAACCCATAACTGAGCGGCGACCTCATAGGACATGGCCCCGCGCTTAATAAGGTCCAAAATACTCAATGGGGACATCTTGGCCTTTGTGATCGTCAGTTGAGGCCCAAAAGGGGATTTAATAATATTGACCCGCCCTTCCAGGTTAGGCAATTCAATATTCATGATACTGGCATATTGGCTGCGGCCGGATAACAGGATCAATTTTTTGACAAAAATATCAATTTCCAGAGGCGTTTCAAACTTTTTACCGGTTGAGACCAGCCCCTCCTGGGAATGATGAATAAAGATCGGCTTAAGGGCATTGATGATAATATCCTCAACCTCAAAATCGTTCAATAAGTCGCTGATGATCCCATATGACAGGAATTCCTTGATAAATTTATTACGAACCTCTTCATTGTCCAATGCTTCCTGGACATCTTTAAATCGGCCTTTTGTATCTTGATTAAAGAAATCCATTAATGCAAGCTCGACGATACGTTGTCGCTCCTCACTGGTATGAAGTAGTTGCAGCTTCCCGTACAATTGCGGGATCAGGGCATCTTCAAACTCTAATATACGGTTTTTTTCCATAACAAACCCCTATCGAGGTTAAAAGATTAGAATTTATAAGCATTAATCTATCATCCTTTTAGCTGGCTGTAAATATTTAATTACTCGTTTATTTCACCGGAGGCATCGCCTTGTTGCCCTAATGATGTAACAACAACGGCCTGTGTCGGTTGAAGATATCTTTGAGCTAGCGTCAATACCTGATCCGCGCTTACCTTATTAATTTCGTCATTATATTTCTTATAATGGTCATGCCCCAGGCCGAATAGAGTATCGAGCGCCATGCGGGAACCCACGGCAGTTAACGTTTCGAGGCCTCGTTGATGGCGGCCTTTCAAGTAAGAACGCATATCTTCCATCTCGGCTTGTGTCACCCCTTTTTCCCGGATTTCCGCGAATATGCCCAACAGTAATTCTTTGACCCTCTCGACATATTGATTGGTCGTGGCCACATAAAAAACCATCATTCCTTGATCTTGGGCAGGGATAAAATAACCGCCTAAGGTATATGCTTGCCCAAATTCTTCGCGAATCTTATTAAAGATCCTGCCTTCAAAAGAAGACCCCAAAATGGAGGTTAACAGCTCGATGCCATATCGGTCTGGATGGGATCTGCCCACGGCCCGAAAGCCGGCCATGACAATGGCCTGGGTTTTTTCTGTTTGCAGATCGATGGCATGGGTATCAATCCCCCCCAGTTCTTCAGGATGTCCTAATCCGGGATCCTGTGTGTCTTGCCCCCAGCGTTCAAATTTCTTGCGTAATTGCTTTTCAATAGATGCGGTATCAAAATCACCAAACACAGAAAGGACCATATTGTTGGGTTGAACATATTGGGCATAGTAATCGAGGATATCATCCCGGTTAACACGATTAACGGAGTCTTCAGTCCCCAACTCAGTTCGCCCCAAATAATAATTCGTAAACAAATTTTTCTGCAGCTCCATTATGGTTTGGGTGAAAACATTATCCTTGCGTTTGATAATGGCCGTCAGTATCTTTCCCCGTTCTTTTTCGATTTCTTGAAAGTCAAATGTTGGATGCAGAATAACGTCGGCAAATAAATCCAGGCCAAATTCGATATCCTGGGCCAAGAGGTTCATTGATAAGCCAATAGAATCGTGGCTAGTATAGCTGCCCAGAGCCGCCCCGCGGGATTCGGTCTCTGTGGCTATTTGTGAAGCGCTGAATCGCCGGGTACCTTGGGTCCACGCCTGGGTCATTAAGGCGGATAAGCCATTTTTGTCGGCTGGTTCCGTATGGACCCCGCCCTTCGCTGCCAAAACGATCGAGATCAAGGGGATGGCATGATCCTCTTTCAATAAAATTCTAAGCCCGTTTTCTAAAACGATGATCTTTAGCGGCAACAGGCCTGCTTTTTGGAACTTCCCTGCTTCTTCTGTTATCTGCTTCGGCTTTAAGACAACCAAGTTTGAGCGGCTGGGTATTAAATATTTTTGGGCCACCTTACGGATATCCTCATTTGTCACGCCTTGGATACCCTGTATATATTTTCGATAAAAATCATAATCCCCTGCAAATCCCTGGTCCATGGCGGTATGATACGCATAATCACTTGTCCGCTGGTAGTCCCTGACATAATTGCTGATCACTTGACGTTGGGCTTTTTTAAGTTCAGCGGCCTGCACGCCTTTTGTTTGAATATCCTGGATATGTTCAAATAAGAGATCAGCGACCTTATCAATATCATTATGGTTTATATCAGCACGGATATCAAAAAGGCCTCTGTCAATAGGTGTGTAGTTGGATGCGTATATGGATTCAACCAATCCTCTCTTGCGGAATAAATCTTTGTAAAGGCGCGAACTTTGACCTCGCCCCAAGATCATCGCCAAGACATCTAACGCATAGAGATCGGGATCAGATAACGGGACACTTTTAAAATTTAAAGACATGCGGGTTAGGTCCGTTGGATATTCCTCAACACGACGGCGGGGCACTATTTGAACGGGTTCTTTCGGGAGATTCCGGATGACCTCGGTTTGGCGCTTAAATTCTTTAAAATTTTTCTCGACCAGCGGCAAAACCTCGATCTTGGCGACGCCGCCGGCTATGCTCAGGATGATATTATTCGGGACATAAACTGAATGATAGTAACGGAGCACGTCCTCCCTTGTTAACCTCAAAAAAACTTCCTCAAACCCGACGATGGGGATTCGATAAGGATGGATTAAAAAGGCCGTATCAAAGATTATCTCGCTCAAATAACTTTCTGGCCTGTCCCGGTGCAATCGGATCTCTTTGACAATGACCTGTTTTTCTTTTTCCATTTCCTTGGGGTCAAAGGCCGGATGGACAAGCATGTCAGCAATGATATCCAGTCCGCGTTCAAAGTGTTCACGTGGCAGGGTGATGGTAAACATCGTGTGGTCTTTTCCGGTTGATGCATTGATCGTACCGCCTAATTGCTGGATCTCATGCGCGATATCCCCGACCCCCCGTCTTGCCGTCCCCTTAAATAATAAATGCTCGATATAGTGCGTAAGACCACTGCCGAGATAGGGGCCCTCTTGGGCGGAACCCGCCTTTACTAAAGCATAGATAGAAACAAGTTCACTTTCGGGCATCTCCGTAATAACGACATGCATCCCGTTCTCTAAGGTCGTCAAGCTTACCGGATAGCGATAGCCATCTTGAGCTACAGCAACCACGTTAAGACAAAACAGAAAGAACAGCATGATATAAAATTTGATTGATTTATGTTTCATTGTTCTGCCTCAGCATGCCCATCATGACTTCTTTTTTCGCTTTTTCTTGTACTCTTTAAGCAATTTGGATATGTCGTCCTGGGCATTTTTAACGATTTGGGAGCATATATAAATCAACAGGGAATACTGCCAGCAATCTTCGGGCCCGGTCAGCAGCCCTGCATGAACGTTTTCCTTTTCCTGCAGGCCATTATGAAAATGCTTGATGGCCTTGCCAAGCTTGCCTTCATGTATGTCGAGGGAATATGTTCTGTTATTGTATTTCATCGAAGGCATGTGGATCCCCCGCACAAATAAAAAGTTCATGACAGCATCATCGCCGGGGTTTTGGTTGTCAAATTCAAAGCCCTCGAATTGGGGGATATGGGGGGGTAGGATCAAGGCCGGGCGCTCCACGACCACCTCGCCTTTGCGCACAACGGTATCCCCGACGTTGATGCTGGATTCTGAAAGCAAGATATACGGCATCGAGGTTTCACTAAAAGTCATCATCGATTGGATTCGGGGCCTAATGATCTCTGTTTTTTTTAATGCCCTTTCCCAATGATCGTAAGCATTCATAAGCTTTATATATATTTGTTTTTTTATCAATAATTTAACGGAGATGGAGAGATTTTCCGCATTTTATGATGTTTTGATGAATGCGGAATTTCACCTTCATTTTAAAAAAATACAGAAAAGGTGAAAGAACTCTCGCCTCATCCAGAAATACGGAGAGGCCGGGATTCGAACCCGAGAGCGACCTTTCGATCACCACACGCTCTCCAGGCGTGCGCCTTCAACCACTCGGCCACCTCTCCGATGTAAACCTAACATGTAATTTAAAATATAAATGGTGGCAATTACAAGGAATCCAGAAAACATCGATTACCTTTAAAATCAGAAAGATCGATGACCACTCGGCCACCTCTCCATTTTAAATCCCTTAAGTATTCTGTAATAACGTTAGTTTGCGAAAACAAGATATTTAGAAAATTTCGGCTCTAATACAGAATAGAGTAGCCGAAAACCACTCAGCTACTTCCGAACTTATTAATATAAATCGAAATATATTGAGATATTAAAATATCACAAAAGGTGTTGATTGTCACATCATAATTTTATGGAAAATTTGGATCGTGAATGGTTTCGGGATACTAGATGTGTTTCAATTACTTCTTAGCAGCTTTGCGCAGCATCATATGCTTGAATTCCCCGAAAACAGTTTCTAATACAATACTCCAGGCAATGCGATGAATGGGATCAACGATGATCGAATTTTCAACATTATGATTTTCAACTTCAGTCAATAAGATGCCGGTTTCATAATCCCTTTTATTTTTAGGGCCTGCCTGTTTGCTCCAGCGCACTTCCCCGGCCATCGAAATAGGCTTTTCAGCTGAAGGCACATACACCTCCAAGGAAAGGATGTCCCCTCTTTCAAGCTTTTTCTTGGATTGGAATGCTATGCCTTCAGCACTTATATTGCGGGATATGGCGGTATATTTTGTTGGGGAAAAAATCTTCTTGGCTTTAGTTTTGACCTTGAACTTAATTTGTGTCTTTATGTCAAAGGAAACAAAGAATTGTATTTTTAGATCAGTCTCATAACGGGTATGCCGCCTGCGATCGGCCTGGATTTTGGGTCGCATAGATACCTTCCTTTTGGGTTAGCCATTCTTTTCTTGTTGTGCTTTTTTGGCCTCGATAACCTGTTGCGTCACTTTTGAAGGGGCTTGCTCATAATGGCTGAATTTCATGGAATAATTGCCCCGCCCCCCCGTCATGGACCTAAGATCATTGGCATACGTGAACATTTCCGCCAAAGGCACCTGGGCCTTGATCATTTGATTCTTACCCTTTGCCTCAGAACCCATTATCCTGCCACGACGAGAACTGACATCCCCGGAAATCTGTCCTATGAATTCATCGGGGACGACAACCGTAACATCCATGATAGGTTCGAGCAACACAGGACCCGCTAATTTGACGGCATCCTTTAGGGCAAGAGACCCGGCAATTTGAAAGGCCATATCAGATGAGTCGACATCATGATAGGACCCGTCCACCAAAGAAACCTGAATATTGATGATGGGATACCCGGCCAAAACACCTTGGGCAATGCCCTGCTTGATCCCCTTTTCCGCGGAGGGAATGAAGTTTTTGGGGATGGCCCCGCCGAAAATCTTATTGACGAATTCAAATTCCTCCCCGTCGCGGGGCAAAGGGGAAATTTCAATATCGACATCGCCATATTGGCCGCGCCCCCCGGATTGCTTTTTATATTTATGCCGGGCCCGGGCCTTTTTGGAGATGGCCTCTCGATAGGACACTTTAGGGGTACCCAATTCGACATCAACGTTATACCGGGATTTCATGCGGTCCAAAATGATCTTTAGATGCAGATCCCCTATCCCGGATATAATTTGCTCTTTTGTGTCATTATCCCGGTGGATCTGCAGGGTATGGTCTTCTTCACAGATCCGGTGGAGACTTTCCGAAATCTTCCCTTCATCGGCACGGGTCTTAGGTTTGATTGATGCTGAAATGGAGGGCTCTGGAAACGCAATCGGGGTTAAAACATGTTTTTCCTTGGGGTCGCAGAGGCAATGATTGACATGGGAATTTTTCAACTTTGGCATTGCAACGATATCCCCGCATTCAGCCTTACTCAGGGTTGTTTGCTCTTTCCCCTGGAGAATATTGATGGTGCTGACGCGTTCCTTGCTATTGGTGTTGGCATTCATAGCGTCTCCGTTGACAGGAAGACTTCCCCGGATCACCCGCATCAGGGACAATTGTCCAAGATGGGGATCAAACAAAGATTTAAAAATAAAACCCATAAACGGGCCATCAACCCCCGGGCTGATTTCGATCTTTTTATCCTCGTCAGCGCCGATGGCGAGGTAGGGTTTACGCTCAACAGGCGACGGGCAGTACGATACAATAGCGTCCAACAAATCCTTGATCCCTTCATCGTTGGTCGCGCTCCCCACAATGATGGGGAATATTTTACATTCCAAGATCGCCTTCTTTAAGGCGTCTTTAACTTCGCCTTCAGACAAGCTGCCCTCATCCAGGTATTTCTCCAGGAGGGTATCATCACTTTCGGCCACAGATTCGATGAGCTCGGATGAGGAAAAATCGATCGTGTTGGCATGCGTGGAGAGCTGGTCCTTGATCGCCGCGATCGTCTCATCGACCTTAGCCTCGCTTTTGTCCGTTTTGTTGATAAAGATCAACCGGGGCATCTGGAGTATTTGCAGACGTTCCCAGGCATCCTCGGTGCCGACCTCGACCCCGTTGACCGCATCCACGACCACGACCGCGGCATCCACCGCATGCAGGGAGGCCACCATCTCTCCGATAAAATCCGAATATCCGGGGGTGTCGATGATCCGTATCTCATGCCCCTGATGGCTGACATGCAGGAAACTGGCATTGATGGATATTTTGCGTTCAATTTCATCCGCATAAAAATCGCTTGTCGTATTCCCCTGCATGACGTCTCCCTTGCGGCTGACCGCTTTGCAGGCAAATAAGATGCTTTCGGCTAAAGAAGTTTTTCCGCTATGCGCATGCCCAACAAGGGCAATGTTCCTTTTTTTATTCACGTCCATGTCCTCACCTTCTCGTTAATCTTGTTCCGTTAATAGATAAAGTATCCATGCCAGTGACGATGCCGTTCCCATTAATACACAGAAACGTTATTGATGATAAAAAATCTCACCGGATCCGACATTTAATGAAATATGGAATGATCCGGCATCGAAGTATTTATTCTCACGGCAATGGATATTTTTTTGCTTTAAGAGTCCCAGCATAGAATTCACCTGACCACCTAGGCCATGATTTTTTTCTTCAGGGGTTAAATTTTCGCCGCTAACCAAAGCAACTTCAATATGATCTTTATCAGAGCCCAGGAGCTCCATATCCTTGATCATCTCGTCAATGGCGGAATCCGGGTCGCGCATGAAGGACAAACTAAACCTTTTTTGGGATGAACCGTTCTGGAACGAAGCATGGGCAATACAGCCGACTTTCCTGCTGGCATCATAAGCGGCTATCACGATGCAGGGTCCATCCGCGATTGAATTTAAGATGACATCACCTTGGCCGGCGACAACCTCTCCGCTGGGCACATCAATACGCTTTTTCATGTTACCCCCTTTACTAAACCGTTTTAAAATGCAGTAAATTGTGTTCAAAGAGCAATAAAGAAAAAAGGCAACTCGCGCAGTTCGAGTTGCCTTTGTTAAATCCCAGATTGTGTGGTGGGCACATCCATAACGGAAACGACCTCCTGGTTAACAATTTAACTTTATTATTTTACGGGATTTTTAATTTTTTTCAAGTTTTAATTTTTTGCGCCAGTTTTGATGAATTTCCACCTTGAAGGCAAGATAAACAAGGCCGACAAAAAGTATCCCGGGAAAAATAACGCAAATCATGACTGACGCAACGATATAATCCCATCCGATGGCTTTAAAGCTGTCCAAAAAAAGGACGGATAGAGCAAATAGATGCTCTGAAAATGTCTCAAAATCTTTGACCTTAATAAGAAAAATAACCATTGCTCCTAGATATAAGAACTTCAAGAAGTGTTTTTTGATTATTTTGTCGATAAGGGAAATATAAATGAACGGTATGAACATATAATAAACAATGATGTTGATTTCCTTATAGGTAAAACCCGTCAACTCACTGATGAGCTGCAAGAGTCCTGCGATGATATTAAAAATCAATCCCATAAATTTAACGATTTGCCCATTTCTTATAGGCATCCCGTGACACAAGCATCCGCCGTCTCTTCACTATAATAAAAAGTTAAACTACTTTCTCCGATGTAAGGTTTGTTTTGTGTGTAGGATTTCGTAAAGATATTTTTATTTCCGCATAGCTTGAATTCAATATAGGGAGAGCCCAAACCCGTCATATCTTCTTCAACAAGATTTAGATCTTGTTCGATAATCTCCATCTCTTGCCCGGTAATCTTAAAAGAGCAATAAACATCATAAGAGTCTTCCGTTGGCTTGCAATCATTGCATGTACATTTAAAATTCTCGGTCATTGTTAGATTCTGGCCTAAGAATTTTTTAATACGGCTTGCGTATTCCAGTTCTCCTATGAAATTATAAACGGCAGGTACAGTCAGGCTTGCCCAAAAGAAGACGCCGGGGAGGAAAATAAAAATTAAGATCGTCAATAAGCCAAAACGTCTTATCTTGTTAAATTTTTTGAGTAAGAATAAAACCGCATATAACGAAAAAAAATAAATTAAAAATATAATTATCATGGAGATCGGGCACCTTAGTCAATATCAATAATGGTTAGATTTGATCTAACAATGCATTGGCTTGGGCGGACTTTTCGTACAATTTGGGGATCCAGGCATCGCCCCAGAACAGATAGCAGCTGGTCTCAGCGTCGAGAACGCTCTTGCGGGCCTTATCCAGGATCTCCTTCTTTTTGAGGGGCAGTTTTGTGTTCTTAAGCTGCCAGTAGCGCCGGCTGGTCTTAAAAAGCTCGTTGATCGCCTGCTTTTGGGATTCGGAGCCGTTCCACTGCGAGAAATCGTAGCCGCTTGTTGAGGCTACGTTCCAGGCCCCGGTCTGCACAAAGGCTTCATCCTGAGGCGGATGTTCCTTTAAATAATCCGAGATCTTGATCGGCTGGATATTCGTCTCCTTAGCGCGGACCATTTCCATAAACGGCTTGAAGAAATACCCGAAAAATCCCGAATTCTCATCCATTTGGCGGAACCAGCCCCCGTTTTCCCCATCCGACCAGGTCGTGACCAACGATGGGTATTTTGACTTGGGCCGGTCGGATAATTTACGCATGACCTCGGAGGTGAACCAGCCGGGATTAAGCCCGCTTTCCTGGGCATTGGATATATCGCGGTTGCGCGGGATAACGGTAATACTTGCCTTATCAAAGGTTGCCTTGTACGGCTTAAAGTAATCGGCCTTATCCTTATCGTTTTGCGGCTGTACATGCACATGGTCAACGACCACATATTCGTAGCCCGCGGCCTTGATCGCCGGCACCATTTCCATGGAAAAGGCCATTTCCGACGGCCAGAATCCCTTGGGAGCGCGGCCGAACATATCCTTCATGATATCCCTTCCCGTTTGAAGCTGTTCCTGCCAGTCTTCCTTAGGGATAAGCGGGAAGATCGGATGGTTAAAGCCCATGCCGATAAGCTCAATGTTCTTGGCCTTGCGGTAAGTCTCAATCATTTTGGGGATATCCACATGCTTTTTATACCGCTTAATGATCGATGGATCCTGGAATTGTTCCAGCAATGTGCCGGAAAACCCGACATGAAAAAATCCGTCCTTTTTGAACAGATGGGCGTAGCGCGCAGCGCGCTCATAACAACGGATGATCTGCTGGGCCTCCCAGTCATTATGTGTGATCAGAAGCTCCAGATTCTCGGGAGGCTGATGCATGTGCAGGCCGAGAGCAAAATAAACTTTATTTTTCATGCCTGTTTTCATTATAATTTCTTAACCGCTTCGATCCCTCTGCGCGTGATCTCCTTGGCATAGTCGGTCCAGATGCCGCTGCCCCAATACCGAAAACAGCTGGTCTGCGAGAGCATCAGCAGCAAAAGCGCTTCGCGGTATTTCTTTGAATTCGTATCGATCTTTTTCCCGTCGACCTTTTGGGAAAAGGACGCACTGAGCTGGTTGACCGGGCCCAACACATCTTCGTATCCCTTGACCCAGCTGCGGTCATTGGTCCACGAGCCTTTATCAAGGTTGTAGCCCGCATCCTTCTTTTTGATCTCATCAATGGCCTTGTCCGCGGCATGCGGACCGGGTTTATTGATCTCCTGCCAGATCCGGTTCTGGGAAATAGGTTGCACAGCCGGAAGTTTGGATAGATCCACTCCCTGGCTTGCGACGTATTCCAGGTATTCCGAACCGTTAAGGCCGACGACCCCTTCCGCTCCTATCTGGTCGTAGGTCTGGCGGTACATGGGCGGAAACTCGTTCATCATGACCCCGCCGTTTTCTCCGTCCCCTATTTGACAGACGAACGGAAAGATATTTTTACCGGCATATTCCTGCCTGCCGATCGACATGGCTTCATGATACGGTTGCATCTGCCCGACAAGCTTATTATCCGAGCCCTGGGTTTTGATAAGTACGGTTATCTCCTGAACGTCACCCAATGAATTTTTGGCAACCAATTTATGCGGGAAATGCTGATAAGTGAGCTGTGAGCCATCAATATTCTCGATCGTATGCTCCTGCACCATCAGCCAGGAATAGCCGCATTCCTTAAGCACCTTGATGTATTCATAACAGACATCGGGATGAATGGGCAAATGCATTTCCGGCGGTGAGAAGCCTTTTACCCGCTCAAGCGCCGCTGATCCGAATATGGCCGCGAAATGATGGCGCCAGGCAAGAATATGGCGTTTGATATCAGGGATGGGCGTTGAGGTGACAACCGCATGCGACCACATTGTTCCCAGCCATTCAACATGGCGGTAATAATCTTTATCACAGGTAACTGTCTTGAGGTTTTCGAGCACACCTCCCTCACCCATCTGCCTCAGGCCCCACAAAAGGTTTCCCGAATAATCAAGCATGATGCGCGGATTCTTGCCTTGAGCGACTTTTTCGCGGACGATATCGGCGATTCGCGTGTAGCATTGAACAAACACCGGCGCATTGTGATTATCGCCGATGCCCTGATTTTCCATCATGTGCTGCAAATTAGAGATCAGGCCGGCTGTCTGAAGATCACTGCCGCCGGCAGGTATCGTCGGCTGATGCATGTGCAGGGCAATGCCAAAAGATGAGGTTACGTTCTTAAAATTTATGTTGGAGACAGGCAGATAGTTGGCTTTATTGGGCTGAGAATGATTTAAAACGACAGATTCATTGCCGCAAATATTAGGCAGGCTGTCGACTTCTTCGGGAAGTTTTTTGTTTGCGGGCTTTGACGGTCTTTCTTTTACGGCTGACTTTGCTTTTCGGTTTTCCATTTCCACGCCCCTTACTTTTTATATAGTATTTTCCACAATCCAATTCCCAGAATATATTGTCCCTCCACTCGACTTCATCAAGCCATGCTGGATCGAGTGTTTTATTGTTGAGGTCTTCATAAATACGGGTAAAACGGCTGATATGCTGTTTAACGCGCTTGTGGGCATACGGCACCATGGTCCCGGTTTTCATAATGAACGGCCAGTCGCTTGACTCGGCCAGGACTAATTCACGCACGGCCTGGTTCAACGCCCTTTTGATCCGCGAGCGCCTTGGATCCTTTTCGCCGTACTGCGCAAATTTTTGACCGAGCTCGGCCATGCGTTTTTCAGCCATATGCAGGTGCCGGTAGATCCAGTCGTTGGAGCCTTCCAGCCAATATTCACTATATCCTTTATAACCCCAACTTGACGCCGAAGGATACGCCATCTGGTTCTTGGAATATTTTTTAAGATATTCGCTGGGGGTGATCATTTTCACTGTTTGCTGGTCAAAACACATTTTACGGGCAAGGAATTCGATCCACATGGGCCCTTCAAACCACCAATGCCCGAATAACTCGGCATCATAGGGGGAAACGATGATCGGTTGACGGTCCATGTGATAGGACAGATGTTCCACCTGCTTTTCACGGTTGAACATGAAATTCCCCGCATGAGAGGCGGCCTTTTCCCTGGCCCAATCAGGCCGGTAGGCTTCTTTATATTCCGTGTCCCCAGTTATTCGCCAGTATTTGATGCCCGTATTAATACGTATTCCCTGGGGATGGATGTAGGGCTTAATGTAATCAAATTCCAGCTCAAAACCGATATCGCGGTAATATTCACGGTAGTCGGGATCGCCCGGATACCCTTCCTTGGAGCTCCATACTTGTTTTGAGGATTCCCAGTCGCGGCCGAAGGCGGCGACACCGCTCGGGCAATACAGCGGGGCATACACACTGTAGCGCGGGGCAGGATCGGAATGCATGATCCCGTGCGAGTCGACAAAAAAATAACGGATGCCTGCTTCCTTTAAAAAATCGTCCAGTCCCGGGAAATAACCGCATTCAGGAAGCCAAAAACCTTTGGGCTGCTTCCCTAAGACCTTTTTGTAATAATCGACACCAATCTGGATCTGGGCCCGGATGCTTTCGGGGTTGACCTGCATATTCGGCAAAAAACCGTGTGTCGCGCAGGAGGCAATGATCTCCAAGCAACCCATATTTTGGAATTTGGCAAAGCCCTTGACCAGATCGCATTTGTATTTGTTGACAAAAACGTCCCGAGATTGCTTGAACCGTTCATGATACATAAGCGAGAGGCCGTGATAATGCGGATCGTAGCTGGTGCGTTCCAGCTCTTTCTCGGAAAGCTCGATCAATTTGTCCAGATGGCGGACATACCTTTGCTGCAGAAGCTCGTCGCGCATCATGGCCATCAAAGGAGGTGTGAGCGACATGGTCAGGCGAAAATCCACTCCATCTTTGGTCAAGCGATCGAACATATTAAGCAGCGGAATGTACGTCTCGGTGATGGCCTCGTAAAACCAGTTCTCTTCGAGGAAATATTCTTCTTCCGGATGGCGCACGTACGGCAGGTGCGCATGGAGCATTAAGCAAAGATAGCCTTTAGGTTCTGTCTTTTTGGTCATAACGGTAATAAATGAGATCGAACCTACGAACCATACTTGGTTTGGGAGCGCTCCACTGCCGTTTTAATGGTCCGTCTGTCGATCTGATCATGTGATATGGCGGCAAAATTAAAGGGAATCCTGCCGTCTGGAAGGGCATACCTTAAAGTGAAGGTCCCATCTTTACGCAAGGGAATGTTCTTCTGGTCCAAATAGACCTTGGCGTCGGGTTCGGTCCGGCCGTAAACGATAAGCTCCGTCCATATCTCAAAGAAAAATTTCCTCTGCGGCAGTTGATGCACGGATTCACTCGCGCCTACAAAATTCTGTTCGCTGCCTCCTCCCCGTTCGACCAATTCCGCTGAATCGCCCAGCCGGTAGCGGCGGTAATATTCGCTCTTTGAGATCCCGGGGATAGATATGTCTTCGATCAGTTCGCGGTGTGAATATTTCCCGATATCTTTAATATCGTTAGCCGTCGCGCCGTTCCCGTTACGCCTCTTTCTGATTTTACTTAAAAGCGGAAAAAGACTTGAATAGTAGGCCCGAATATCGTCTTCAGATAGATAAATTTTTCGACCCGGTTTGGTTTGGACAGGCCATTGGGTGCCGGCCTTATCAATAGCGTTACTGATACGATTTGCACGCGACCATGTATAGATAAAAGCATCTTGGCGGTTTTCTTTGACATCCATCCACATCATATCCGAGCGTTCGGAGATCGAGGCTCTGGGCGTATGGACTACATTGGACCGGGCTATCGGGTAAAACTGCCCCTGGGGTGTCTTGACGCCGATCTCACCGCAATAATTCACATTGTCACCCCAGAGATTCACATACCAGTTATTCTGGTGCGGCTGGATAGCGACATCAAAAGAACTGTTGGCATTATGGCCATTGAATTCTTTTTTGGTTATGTCATACATGCGCAGTGTGTAGGTGGAGCGGTCATATTCCGCCCCGACCTGCTGGCGCATTTGGTCATGCGCATCGGGCGCGATGTCCCAATAGGCATGAATATAATGCGGGTCCCGGGCCAGTAACGTGACCTGGGTCGTATCGTATCTTGACGGCAATTCTCCGTCATTAAGCTCAACGGCCTTCGTCTCACGGGGATATTGATAGGCATAAAACCGCTGTGCTGATTCAGCGACTTTATGGCTGATATCTTCTTGCGGGGTAACTTTGGGAGTTACCTTTGGAATATCACGTTTGGTTGTCGTTTGTGTTTTGATCATATCTTAAGAAGTATTGATATATTAACTGTAGACCTCCACCATTTCATCGGCAATGACATCCCAGGAGAAGACGGTCTCAACGGCCACCCGGCCGTTGCGCCCCATCCAACGGGCATAGTCAAAATCCGAGAATACCGTGCCAAGGCCCCATGCCACGGACTCTGGATTGGCGTAAATCTTAAGACCATTGACATCGTGCCAAATGATCTCGGATGGCCCCCCGTTCTCACTGGCCACGACAGGTTTGCCTGCGCTCCAGGCCTCCAGGATAACGATGCCAAAAGGCTCGTTGCGGCTGGGCACGCAGACGCAATCGCAGGCCTTAAACAGGTCCCGCAACTGCCATCCGTTGCGGTATCCCAGAAAACGGGTCGCATGAGACACGCCCATATGCCGGGCGCGGTCTTCCATGCCTGAGCGCATATCACCGTCACCGACAAAGACGAACTTGGCATTGTTATAATTATCCAAAATATACGGGATTGAATCCACTAAGAGATCCGGCCCTTTTTGATATACGACCCGGCCGGCAAACAAAATGGTCGGGTCCATCGGGCCGATTCCGTAGCTGGCCTTGACCGTTGCCGGATCGATCCAGCCGTCATAATGGCGGTAATTAATACCGTTATAAACAACATCGATCTTGTCATCCGGCACACCGTAAAGCCATTGGGTTTCATTCTTAAGCGCCTTGGAAACAGCAATAACATGATCTGCGCAATAAGTGCCGAGCCATTCCAAGTGCCGGATACGCTCGGAGTTGCCGCCAAAATTATTATTCCCGCAGCGGCCATACTCGGTTGAATGGATCGTAAAAATACTATGGCGGCTGCGTCCTTCCTTGATCCAGGCCAGGGCATTGGCTGTCAGCCAGTCATGGGCATGAATAATGTCAAACGCCCCGATATGATCCTCGGTTGCGAAAACGGCGTCCACGAACGAACGGCACATATTGTTGACTTCTTCAACAAAGTCCGGATTTGTGCCGAAAGGACATCGGTGATAATGAACCCCGTAGATCTTCTCGTATTGGGGATGGTCCCATCGTCCCATGCGGGTAAAGACATGAACCTCATGTCCCTTGCGCTCAAGCGCACAGGCTAATTCAGAGACATGGGCGGCGACGCCCCCGATATGTATGGAATGCAGGGACTCCCAAGACAGGATCGCGATCCGCATGTACTTTTAAACCTCAATAATCGAGTTCAAGCTGCCAACTGCATTCTGGATCGTATTGCCGTTGTTCGGATCATGGCGCCATTCGTTGTCAATGATGAACTTGTACTCATAACGGCCTGGTTGCAGTTCCACATTAGCCTTCCAGGTGCCGTCCTTGGATTTGCGCATCGGCACGCCTTTGGCTGCCCACTTTTTGAAATCGCCGGTTAAGGCAACTCTTTTGGCTTCAGGGGCATTGAGTTGAAATTGAACTTTGTTCTTTGCACTCTTCTTTTTGGCTAGTCTTGGCATCTTATCCTCCTTATTCTCTTCAGCATTATGTGAAGATTTTAGTATATCATCTACGCCAACACCAAAAACCTTAGCGATCTTTCGCAACGTGTTGACTTTTAATTCTCTTTTTTCTGATTCCCACATGGAGACGGCCTGGCGCGAAACACCCAGCCATTTGGCCAATTCACTTTGTGTAACCTTTTTTCCGACGCGGTATTTTCGAATACTTTGACCGATTAACATGGATGCTTGTGATCCTTAATTTGAAAAATAATGCAACATAACGTTGCCTAAAGGCAGCTCACGCTTTTATTAGGATTCAAATATTGACACAGTTTGTTGCATTTGTCAATAATAAAAATGAGGCAGGACTTGGGAGGGTAAAATACATCATGAAAGCTGTATATTTAGAAAAACGCCGAGCTTATTAAACAAAGTCACCCATCTTTTGGCCCGGCGATCTCCTTTATGAGCCTTCTGTTCAAAGCGGATATAATCATCCCGGCTCACTTTAAAATACTGATTTTGAATCTCCCATAAGGTTATGGGTAATTCCAGTGGTTGCAGAAGTGCCAAAAGGGCCACGATATCACGCAAACATTTCAAATTTGAGTTATTTTGAATAAAGAACTCCATTAATTTAGTGATCTTTCTCTCAAAAACAAAGCCAATCGTCACTTTATCGATCTCCAAAGACCACTGCTTTATTTCCTTCACTAAAAGGCGTAATTTTTTAAAATCAACATCCGCCTGGCCCAAAACCCGCAGGATATCATTATTAACCAGGACAAGAACTGTATTGACCAAGACCTTCGGCAACGGCACATGGAGGTTGCGAATGATCTTAATGATGGGATAATGATGTTCATTAAGCGAGCGCAATTGACGTTCGATATCCGCCAGGTTGGTGTCAAGCATTTGGTACAGGATCTTGGCTTGTTCATCTTTAAACAGATCACGGAGTGTAAAGATCTCCGGCCCGAAATGATCAAGGATGGCCTGCTCGATATCATGCTGGTTGGCCTCAGCCAGAGTTCTTTTGATGCGTTCATGGGCCTTGGCAAAATCTTCCTCGTTCTTGGTATAATCAACGCCCCCAAAAACTTCATGCTCACTGATGTGGGTCGAGATAAAATCAACACTCTTCTCTTCCCATGTTAACGTTGATCGGATCTTGGCCTTTCCAATAACCATTCGCAAGCTCTCCTTCTCAAGTTTATCGAACAACGTACTCTCCGCCTGGTAACAATATATGGAGGCCTCTTGTGGATAATCTTCAAATAAACACGATATGGCATAATGGACACCGACCCTTTTAAGGTCAACGATCGCTTTTTTGACATACCGGTCATAGATGTCGCACCCGTTGGCGTATCGATGATCGTTACACGGGATCGATCTAAGCCGCTGACGAAATTCCTTTTCTAGATGGGTGTGCCCCAACTCATTCATCAATTGCATGGCCCTGGCCGCATAAAGCAGGATTTGGATCGTTTCAATCCCGGAAATATCATCAAAAAACCAGCCACAACTGGTGTACATGTACATGGCATGGCGTTGGACCTCAAGCAATTTTAATAAATCCGACTTTTTTTCAGAAGACAGATGCGCCTTTGTTTGGCGCGACACAAATTCCTCAACCACCTTGGGGTCACGGTTCAATATGACAGATATATATTCATTGCGCATGGGCGTATCATCATCACAATATTCCCTGAACATCGGTTGCGAATATTCATTGATCTCATCCCGAAGCCAATCCATGGCTTCCCTAAGGGGGTGCCGCCATTGCTGATGCCAATTCATGTGGGAGCCTGATTGACAGCCGCAATCATGGCGCCAACGCTCAATACCATGGACACAGCTCCAGGAAGTGTTTTCAAAAATTTCCACCTCATGATCAGGCTGATTGTTTTCCAGGTATTCTCCGTAATTGGTTATTTGGGCCTTATGGCCGGTCTCCAGTTCATTGATCAAATAGGCCAAGGCCATATCCCCCATTTTGTGATGATGGCCATAGGTCTCGCCGTCAGTAGCGATATGGACAAGTTGATTTGCATCTGAATCGTCAAAGGCGCCCAATAAACGGTTAATAAAATTTTGCCCGTCATTCAACAGATCGGCAAAGGCAACATCACGTGAGATGGGCCCATCATAAAAAAATATCGTGATGGTGGCCCCTGATGGTAAGCGGCAGAGATAAGGACGGCGCGGGTCAATACGTGACTGGCTGACATCGATCCACGCATCCTCACCGAGCTTACGTATTTGCCTGGCCTGGTGGGGGGCCAGGATGCAAAATTTAATCTGCAACTGGGCCATGATATCCAAAGTGGCTAAATCAACAGCTGTCTCAGGGAGCCACATGCCTTCGGGTTTGCGCTGGAAACGATATTCGAAATCCTTGAGCCCCCAATAAACTTGTGTATATTTGTCCCTTTCGTTGGCCAGCGGCATGATCATATGATTATAACATTGCGCTAAGGCCGAGCCGTGGCCGCCAAAGCGCGTGACACTCTCTTGATCGCTTTTGAGGATGTTTTGATAGGCTTGCGGGGCCTTGCGTTCCATCCAGGATAATAACGTGGGGCCAAAATTAAAGCTGATGCGCGTGTAATTGTTTATGATATCGATGATCTTCTTTTCGTGGTTTAAGAGGCGGGCCGTTGCGTTAGGGGCGTAGCATTCCAGGGTGATGCGCTCATTCCAATCATGGTAGGGATACGCGGATTCTTGGTTTTCAATCTCTTCGAGCCAGGGATTTTCGCGCGGGGGTTGGTAAAAATGGCCATGAATACAAATGTACTTATTCATGGATCGATAGGTGTCTCCTCTCTCTTTAATCAAATATGACTGTCTTGTTCTGATAACAGAGGATCTTCTTTTCCAAAGCCCACCGCACGGCCCGGAAAAGAACGGCCTTTTCCAGATCCTCCCCTTTTTGGATCAGGTCATTGAGGGTATCCCGATGACTGATCCGCACCGTATCTTGCTCAATGATCGGCCCTGCATCCAAGGTCTCAACGACAAAATGGCTGGTAGCCCCGATGATCTTGACGCCCTTGCTGTAGGCCTGATGATACGGTTTGCCCCCGGCAAATGCCGGTAAAAAGGAATGATGGATATTAATGATACGCTGCGGATATTGCTCAATAAACTGATTCGTCAATATCTGATGGTACCGTGCCAGGACGATCAGATCGATATGATGGTCCCTTAAGAGGGCCAATTCCTTTTGCTCTTGATTGCTCTTATTCTCGGGCGTTACATTCATCTGAACGAATTCCATGCCATAAAAATCAGCGAGTTTTTGGGCCTCTGGATGGTTGCTAATGACCAAGGGGATATCACAATCCAGCTGCCCGGACTGATGACGCAGCAAAAGGTCCTGCAGAACATGAAGGTGCCTAGACACCATGATCGCCACCCGGCTTCGCTTTTGCGTGAAGGAAAGTTCCCAATGCATGTTGAATTGGCGGACGATCGGTTCAAAGGCATTTTGGATCTCTTGGGACGGCAGTTTAAAACCGTCCAGGTCCCATTCGATGCGCATAAAAAAGATATTATCCTGGTCATCAATATGCTGATCCGCATGAATAATATTACCGTTATTTTTGTAAATAAAATCCGTTACGGTAGCTGTGATACCCCGCTGGTCTGGGCACGATATGAGTAGGATCGCATGATTCATAGTATATCCTATGTGATACTTTTTAAGGCTTGGTCAATGTCCTCAATAATGTCATCTGCATGTTCCAGGCCGATCGATAAACGAATATAGTCCTCCGTGACACCGGTTGCTTGCTGCTCTTGTTTAGATAGCTGCTGGTGTGTTGTGCTGGCTGGATGTATAGCCAGGGTTTTGGCATCACCAATATTGGCCAGATGCGATATCAACTTCAAGGAGTTAATGAACTTTTTACCGGCCGCCAGCCCGCCTTTGATGCCGAAGCCGATCAAGGCCCCGGCGCCTTGCGGTAGATATTTCTGGGCCTTGGATTTTTCCGGGCTTGATGCCAAACCGGGATAATTCACCCAGGAAACCGCATTGTGCTGTTCCAGGAATTCTGCCACGGCCAGGGCATTTTGCGCATGACGCGGCATACGCAACGGCAGTGTTTCGAGACCTTGCAAAAACATAAACGCATTGAACGGCGATAAGGCCGGGCCTAGATCCCGCAACAAACAGACCCGCGCCTTGACGATGTAGGCCAAATTTCCCTTGGATTTTAAATGGTCCACAAAATTAATGCCATGATAGCTCGGGTCATCCTCGGCAATGAGCGGGTGCCGGCCTTGCGTCCAATCAAATCTTCCTGAATCGACAATGATGCCGCCAATCGATGTGCCGTGGCCTTCGATAAATTTTGTGGCCGAATACACAACGACATCAACACCGAATTCGATTGGCCGGATCAAAAAAGGGGTGGCTGTGTTATCAACAATCAGTGGCAGGTTGTTTTTATGCGCGATGGCGGCCAGGGCCTCAAGGTCCGTTACGTTCAATTTGGGATTGCCCACCGTCTCAGCATAAATGGCCTTGGTCTTGGGCGTAATGGCCTTCTCAAAGGCCGCCAAGTCACTGGAATCCACAAAATGCACGTTAATGCCAAACCTCTGGAGCGTATATCTAAATAACGTATACGTCCCACCGTAAAGATTATCGGCCGAAACGATCTCATCACCGTTCTGCGCGAGGGTCAAAATGGCAATCGCGATGGCGGACATGCCGCTGGCAACACCCAAGGCGCCAATCCCGCCCTCTAATGCCGTCATCCTTTTTTCCAGGACATCGGTTGTCGGGTTCATTAATCGTGTATATATGTTGCCTGTTTCCTTGAGGGCAAAAAGATCGGCCGCATGTTGCGTGTCCTTAAACAGATAGGATGTGGTTTGGTAAATGGGCACGGCCCTAGACCCGGTTGCCGCATCACCATCATGACCGGCATGCAAAGCGAGGGTTTCAGGCCGCAACCTTTTTTGTTTTTCAGGCTCAGTCATTATGACCTCCAGATTTGAGCACGCTTTTTTTCATAATTAATTTTAGTCCCTATTATAGCATGTTCCTTTTGGATGACAATTAAAATAGGGACGCACCCTATTTTTGTCCCAATTTTATAAAAGTAAAAATTAATGACTGCCTTTTTTACCTATTTTTTTGAAGCGACCTTTGTCCTGCGCTGCAGAAATTCCCTGAATTCCTGCGGGTATTCAATCTTGGCTGTGCCCGCCGTGCATTTGTCAATGCTGTCGATGATCAAAGGAATTTTGGCAGCCGGGATGCTGATAATAAGTTTATCATCTGGGACATGGCACAGGCGCCGGGCCGTATAATCATAAAACGAAAGGTTGACCTCGCCGGTCAGCAATGGATAGATGATGGCCATGCGGCAGGTCGGCCCGCCGATCTTGATCTGCGGCATATGTCCGTCTAAAAAGGTGACAAAGGTCAACAAGCGGCAGGCCTGATCGGGATTGACATTAAAGATAACAAGCTGCGGCTCAAAGCGGGTTGTTTCCAGCGGGCTTAAATAGAAACAATTATGGGCATTGTCCGGGACATCCTCCATCTGCATCAAGAGGTTCTCCAGGGCATCATGGGAGGAAAACAACTTCTCGCCCTCGACCACAAACTGTTTTGTCATTCTGCGGACCTCGGGATCCTGCAATTTCTGAAATCCCAAATGCCAGACTGCCCCGAAACAGGCATTGTTCTTGCGGCAGATCACGACCTCCTTGCCGCCAGAGGCATCCAGTACGGCGCGGCAGATCCGCACCTTCCCGCCCTGGGCCTTTAATTGTTCTGTGACATCCCTCTTCTCGCGGCATGTCAAGGCCACAGGTGAGGTATCCATAAGCAACAATTCCCGAAAAGGTGACGATATCCCCTGCCAATCTGAAATGGTCATAATAAACCTTCCTGCCCTTTCGATTTACCAGCTGTATTGGGTTTCAAAGAATATTTGATCATTCTTGTCAAACTGGCCGTTCAAATGCTGCGGATGTCCCTCAAAAATATGCAGGCCGGCCGTGACCATCCAGTTATCATTCACCTCAAACGACACCTTGGGGCTTATACGCCAATCATTGTCATCAGTGTAGATAATAAGGACCTGCGGCTTGAGCCGCTCATGCATGAAATCCGTTGCAAGGAACATCGTTAATATGTTCTCATAGTTATCCAGCGGGCCGCGCGTCGGGCCAAAAAGCAAGGTGTAATCCGTCTCATCATAATCCTCTTTGGCACTGGCGATCAATTGGATAAATTGAAAGCTGAAATCCAGTTTAGAGAAGAACGTTTTATCCAGGCCGATGGCATAATTATATTGGTCCACATCCACGGTCCCTTCGATGCTTTTATCCGTTCCGTAATTCATGGCCCCGTTATGGATATGGGCAAACTCGCCGCGGACGGTCCATCCTTTGCCGAGGCTGCCGACAATGCCTTCGGTAATGGTTTTGGCAAAAGAGCCGCCGATGACCTCGATCTGCTCCGCCCGCCGTGTCAATTGAACCGTGATCTGCGGGGGACCGAAGGGGCTGAAGAGAACATTGGTTTTGGTATAGGCGCTGGAAGCGAAATCATAGGTGTGCAGATAATTTATTGAATATTGCAGGCCGCTAAGGACCCCGCTCTCAACAACATTGCGCCAGCGCAGGCCGTACTTCATATTCTCAAATTTCCGTTCGGGACGCTCATCAATGGTGGTTACGGTCACAAACGGACTGGCCGATGACTCGGCTCCGGCCACAACCGTGCGCAAGGCAAAAGGCGAGCCGGCCGGGGCATAATAATTGGGCTCATAATCCGGGATGATCAAAACCTGAAGATGGCCGTTCATCATCACCTGACCTTCCAAGTTGAACATCCATAAGGGAATACGGGTCTCGCTGTAATCCTTGATCGTCCATTCGCGGTAATCCAGGGGATTGACCATATCCAAGATCCTGACACCGTCGGTTGTGCCCCAGACCACCTGTTGCTTCCCGGCGCGGATATCCAGATTCGGCGTATAAATATCGAGGTAGGCCTCCCGTATCCATTCGGTCTTGATCGGCATCGTCAGCTTTTGGTTCTTTTCCTTATAGGTTAAATCCTTATAGCGGCCCTCGATATCATACGTGGCATCATACCACAACTTAATTTCTGTGAAGGCCTCCAGCCAATCCGTAAAACGGTAATTGGCCTTGATGTCCATGATATTCTTCTCTTTCATGAATTCATCCATGCCGTTGGAAACTTTCAGGGCCGTCTCGTTACGGAAGTACCCGACAATTTCCAGATTTTCGAACGGCAGCACTTTATCCACGAATTTGCCGATCGGTTCATCGGCCGCAACACCAGATGACACACTTAACGTACATCCTGCGATCACGATCGCTAAAAATATTCTTCTTTTCATTTTTCCACCCCCCTTGCTTCCATCAAGGATAAAATTTCCATTACCATTTTGACCTCTGCAGCATACGCAACGTGAACTTTCGTTCGTCCAATCCCTTATCATAGTTTTGCTGCCGGTTATAGACGACGGTACGGTGCTGGGTGCGCAGATCCTTACATTCGATCGCCGTTTGGGTGGGATACCTCAGGGCCCCATCCGTATACCAATCCCATCCCCTAAAGATCGTCTTGAATTTATCGCCATTTTTGTCGAAATATTCCTCAAAAATACTGCCGCCGAATCCCTTATCAACCCAAACGGTCCGCTTGGCATAATACCAATGGTCCTTCGTGGGTATTGCTTCAATGACAAAGCAGGGCCTCCCTTCAAACATCATTTCCCCTGTCTGCTCGAACCTATACCCCGCAAAGGTATCTTCCCTCAAAAGCTTGTAGGTTTCATCTTCAAACCTCCGGGTGGAGACCTCTTCGACCGTCAGGTCACTGCCCATAAAGGCATCGTCGCCTTCGGACGCCGAAATCTTGCGCACCTTTTTCAAGGCCGGGATCCAAAGCCAGACATCCTGGTCCTTATTGGGGTTTTCATATGTCCAGGTTAAAATGGCAAGCCCCTTGACCTGGGTCGGATGTGTCACGACCACCAGATCTTTATATTTGATATTATCCTCCCCGCCCTTAACGATACGATAGCGCTCAGCCAATTTTGTGCGCGTAAAACCGGACGGGTCAATATAAAAGACTTCGCTGTCCGGCAGGTCATAATCCTGGGCAAACAAAGAATATTTGTTGTGATAAGCGATCTCCATGATCTCGTCGGCTGTCATCCCGCCGGCAGGGGTGTAGAGCTTATAGTAATCCAGTGACTCGGCATCCTGATACAAAAACAGCAGGGATGCCAAGATGAGCATTAAAATTTTTAGACTTTTCATCCCACCCTCCTTTTTTTAACCATGTCCTTTTTTACTCTTTATCTTATGAAACCGGCGCCGGACTTGTTTAAAAAGAAATCTCGGTTTGATCCACCAGACAAAGACCGGAATCATTAATAAAGAAATCCCCATATTGAGAATCAGAGCCAGGCATAGGTTCAGCCCCAGCTTGGCCTGAAAAAGAATTGGTGAAAAGACCCATACAAAAATACCGGACGAGACGATCATCCCGCTGAAAAAGACCGCCTTGCCGCTGGTGATCAGCGTATGCTGCAAGATCGCCTTATACGTTTTGCGTTTCTCCTGCATCTCATCGTAGAGCCGGGCAAGAATATAAATCCCGTAATTGACACCCAAGCCCTCACTCAGCGCGACCAAAGGCAGCGTCTCTGTGGTGATGCTCGTCTTGATAAAACCGAAGGCCGCAAAGACAATCAGGTTGCTTAATATGAGCGGCAAAAGAAGAATCGCGCCGGCCACAGCGGAACGATAAATCAAGGCAATATAAACAAAAATAAGCACAGAAATAAAAAGCGCGTTGGGCAGTATGGTCCTTTGAATGATATCGTTGATCGCCGCCAGGATGCCGATATCTCCCCCCCCGTAAGAAAAACGAACGCCCTGAACGTCATCGCCCGCCTCAAAATAGGTCCGGGTGGCACGGATGACGTCATTCACCGTATCGGCCATATGGTCCTTAAGGTTGAATTTGATATTGGCCTTGGTTTCGTCAGGTGTTATAAGATGGTCATAATCATTGGGAAAACCCGATAGGGTATATAAAAACCAGTATTGCGCCACGACATCGTCACGTTGTGGGACCCGGTAGTATGGACGTTTGCCGTCCATCATGAACATGTTCAACGCCTTGATGGCGTGAACCACTGATTGACAGGAGCCGGCTTTGGGTATTTCTTTTAAAAGGTGATCTTGAAAATGCTCCAGGCTTTTGAGCTTGCCTGAGGTCAAAAGCGAATCATCGGATTCAACCATCACATAATAGGTGTTGGTGCCACCGAAGTTTTCGTTGATAAATCTTTCGGCCCTGTTGTAGGGGTCATGAGGATACAGATAACTGGAGCCCTGCGTATTATCGCCAATGGTGATCCTTTTAATTCCATGAAACGCAACGAGGCTTAAGGCAATAAAAAAGACAACGATGATCGTTCCGGCCTTTTTATCTAGTGAAAACACGCTTAACTTCTTAAACCACTGGTCCACCCATTTATGCCTCTCTTCTTTTTGGACAGCGAGGATCCTGGGGCGCTTGAGCCAGGACAGGATACAGGGCGTGAACATAAATGAGGTAAAAAAATTCGATAAGATCCCCAGGCCCGATGCTAACGCCATGCTCTTGATGGTCGGCAAAGGCACCAGCACCAATGATAAAAAGCCGAAGCCATCCGTTAAGACACAGGCAATCCCCGGCAGGAACAAATGCGCCATGGTGTTGACCACAGCATGCTTGCTTTTCATCTTGGGATCGCGCATTTCCTCATAATAACGCTTCAGGGTATGAACCGAATGGCTGATGCCTAAAGACAATATGATGAACGGCACCAAAATGGTGGAAGGGTCCAGTCTTAAGCCCATTAATTTCATCGTCCCCATCCCCCACAGGGTTGCCATGGACGAATCAATAAGCGGCAGAATGACCCCGCGCTTTGAGCGAAACGTTAAATAAAGCACGACACTGATAACGATAAAACTAATAATGAGGATGCGGAACATCTGGGGGAGGTAAAAGTTAAGCCATCCTTCCAGGACGGGGCGTCCGGCAATATAGATGCGGGTGTTTTTATCCCCATAGGTTTTCTTGAGTTTATTGACCTGTTCGAAAATATATGTGGTCTTGGCCTGGGATTCAAAATCGACCTGGATCAAGGTGCTTTTAAGATCCTTGGATATCATAGGGCCGTAGACATTGGGATTCATTTGGACTTTGTGCCTGAATTCACGCATCGCCTGCGGTGTTCGCGGCGGGCTGCGCAGGAGGCGCTCGACAAAAAAACCCTCCTCATTAGCAACAACATGCTTGATGTGCCGGGAGGCGATCGATTGAACACGCGCGAGATTAACATCATCCAGCAAGGATAGATCTTCCGTCGCATAGATGATTTTCTCAAGAAAACCAGGATCAAAGATAAGTCCCTTCTTGACTTCGAAGGCAATGGAAACCTGGTTCAGGCCGCCGAAAATATCCGTTAACCGATTTTGGACGTGAATAAAAGGGTGATTTTGAGGAACAAAATCTTCAAGGCGGGTTTCGATCCTGATGTCTTTAAGAACGCTGGCGAAGAATACAGAAAGGCAAACACAAAATATCAGGATATAAATTCGAAAATGAATTATTTTTCGGGCAAGGCGATATTGCCAACTAATCATTTAATTTAAATAGTAAAATTTAATTATTAAAAATTTATATGAACTTATCTGATTCTATGCACATTTACATATATTTTCAAGGAAAATCATTTATTAATTCAAATAAAATTTAGAAGGATTTGGAGGTTAATTGATGGGGCTTTATTGTGGATATCCGACCGGAATAACATAGATTGGCTCATAATCCTGTGGAAGACCCAGATCGCCTTTAATCTCTTGGGCATTGAAGGCCCCGATAGGCACAGATCCCAGCCCAAGGGTTACCGCCTGCAGATGAATATTCTGGGCAATGTGACCTGCTTCGATATGCGTGTACATCCGCCCACGCGCTCCGTATTTCCGCATTATGCGTTCATAAACGGCACACATCAGAATACTCACCGGCGCCTCAGCCACAAAAGATTGATGCAGGCAGGCCTGCATTAACTTTAGGCGATGGTCCCCTTGTTTATGCAAGGTTAAGGAATGCGCTTCAGGATTATAAAGGAACACACCTTGGGGGTTCACCACATAAACCTCGATCGGGTACAAGGCCCCTGCCGAAGGTGCCGCCCTTAAAGGGTAGGCCCCCTCTTCGCTTGTGATGCCCTGGGCGGCCCAGAGGAGCTGACCGATTTTGTCAATGGCAAGGGGTTGGGGGCCATATTCACGTATAGAGCGGCGTTTTTGTATCGCCTCCTCCAATGAGACAGGACCACCTGTTTTGGGCTTTGGCAGGACGATATTTTTTTCTTGAGCCATGCCATTATTATACATGATTACCACAACAAAGAAACATGACACAATACATTTTTTTATCTGCATAGGAATATAATAAACAAGGTTTATCTTGTAAGCAAAAGAAATTTTGTTACTTTTGGCGTGTTTGGCGCACATAATAACGATATATAGACTGAGGCAAGATCAAGTCGGCCGCATAAGCTACCCATTCGTGATGGACACGAAAATAAATTTCCCGTAAAGAAATCAAAGGTTTTTGCTTGCCATAATCATACGTGGCATAATAAACCTTCTTGATGCAGGGATGATGGGCAATGATGCCGGGCAGCCTTTGAATATGCATGGGTGAGGATATCAGGGTAATGGACGTCCATTGATTTTGTTTGATAATGGCGCAGGCTGACTCCCAGTTTGAATACGAGTCGCAGGATCGATATTCGGTAAATATTCGTTTGGGTTTGACGCCCTGTTGAACCAAATAATCTTTCATAACCCCGGAACCATAAAAATTTTTAGCATGGTAGGCGCCACCCAGGCAGACAATGTGTTCAAACATATCCTGTTCATATAAATCCAGGGTATAATTCACACTGCGCAGGGAATCCGCGGCCATGCCTGAATAATCACTATTGGCACCGGCAAAAAATATCAATCCGGCCTGGGTTCTGGGAATTTTATTATCAGGCTTTGATCGGATAATCCATTGGTAAAATAAGAGGCATCCTAAAATATCCAAAAGGATAATAACGAGGGTAACGGCCAGTAATCTCGAAACTTTTTTATGGAACAAATCAGATAAAAAATTACGATTAGATTTATTTATTTTCCGTTTCACTGAATTGGTATTGATGACTGCAGGCCTGGGCTACATTGGTTAGGTGGTCAGCGATTTTTTCAAGATTGTTGATCAAATCCACAAAAACCAGGGCGCTTAACGGATCGCAGACTTTTTTGCATAATCGCTTGGTGTGCTCTATGCGATAATCTGTCTGCATCTCATTGACCTCACGTTCATAAAGCATGACGCGCTGCGCGGCCATAGGATCCGCCTTCTCCATGGCCTGCAGCGTCTCAGAGAACATGTCTTCCACCTTGGCATACATTGTTCGCATTTCCGCAACCGCCTTATTGCTGAATTTCAGATTGTCGGCGTAACATCGCGATGTCAATTCGCAGACGTTAACGGCATGATCAGCGATACGCTCTAAGTCATTGATCGAATGCAATAACGGCGGCATCTGCTCGGCCAATTCCGGGGTCAACTGTTTTGAGGAAAGTTTGGCCAAATAAAACGTGATATCATGCTGCAGGTGGTCGACCGCACTCTCCTGTGTCTGAACATGCGGGATGCTTTTTTTATCACAATCAAAGAATCCCTTAACCGCGGTCTCCGAGGTTTTTCGAACCAATTTGGCCATCGCGATCAATTCCTTTTTGGCGCTTTCGATCGCGATCTCAGGGGTCAAAAGCAGTTTGTCCTGCAAATATTTAAAATCGGTGGATACATACATGGCCTCACCGGGTATGATCTTCTTGGCCAAAGCAACAATGGGCGTGATCAAGCCAACGAAAACAAAGGCATTGAAGACATTAAAGAATGTATGCGCATTGGCGATGTGCCTGGCGATGGTATCGGTCGATATTTCACCCGGCGTGATGATGTCAATAAAATGCGGATAAAAGCCGATGTGAACAAAGAACATAAAATAGGCCACCCCCACAATGTTAAACAAGCTATGGAAACAGGCCATGCGCCGCGCTGAAATGCTCCCCCCTATACTCGCCAGCCAAGCCGTTATGGTGGTGCCGACATTATCCCCTAAAACCAAATATAGCGACGTTTCAAAATTGATAAGGCCGACATTGGCCAGGGCGATCACCATGCCGATGGAGGCACTGCTGGACTGGACCATCATCGTAAAGATAACGCCCAGCAAGATACACATTAAAGGCTGGTCACTGAGCCGCACAAAATAATTTGTCACGGCCGGCACGTCTTTAAGGGGCTTCATGACCGAAGTCATGGATGAAAGCCCGAGGAAAATAATACCCAACGCAAAGATAACCTGCCCCCAGAACTGTGTTTTGCGTTTGCGGGCGATGATCATCATGGCCACACCAACGCCTATGGCGGGCAAGGCATATTTAGAAACTTTGAACGCGATGATCTGGGCTGTGATGGTCGTGCCGATATTGGCCCCGATCACAACGCTGGATGCCTGAAAAAGACTGATGATCCCGGCATTGATCAAGCCGACCAGCATAATCGTGGTGACACTGCTGCTTTGCACAATGCAGGTCACCAAGGCACCCAAGCCAACACCCCGGAACCGGTTCTGCGTCAATGAGCGCAGGACGCGCCTTAATTTTGTCCCGGCGACATTCTGCAGCCCATCGGACAAATATTTCATGCCGAATACAAAAAGCCCCAAGCCTCCGAACACGCCAAAAATAACGTTTTGAAAATCCATTTATCCCGCTCCTTACCTTTTAATGAAATTTATTGCCCATATCCTAACACAATCATTTGCACAGCTGCAAGATAAAAGACATTTAATTTGTTAGAAAAACCGCCCATTTTTCAAGCGCTGCCCCATCAATATCGCCGTATATCCAGCGATACATACAATAGCGAGAGTTAATCGGCGGTGTTCTATCCTGTGAAAACTAAATAATGCAAACAATATCAAGGCTAAAACCAGGGTCCCCCATAAATGAAAATAACGCAAGAATTTCGTATTCTTCTTAAATGCCGTAAACAAAAATTTGTGGGTGAGGCAAAATGAAATGATAAATATTATGCCGTAGATCACAACACTGATACTGATGAGCCGCCATCGCATGTTCGCAACCCCTTGGGGCGAAAGATAGACACCGGATATGGATCGTAAATACGTCACTTTTCCCAACACAGGCAATGTATAGAATAAACGGCGCATATCATAATACGCATGAAAATGGTCGCCGTTAAACCCGGGCAACTTATCGGGGGCTTGCGAAACAGTGATGGCATCAATATCTTTCTGGTTTTTTAACCATTCAAGTGTCTGGCCAAATGATTCCAAGGTAAAAACCCCGCGCGCACGATCATATTCCATAAAATCAAAAGGATGAAAAACGACCACAATGACGGGAGTTGGATCCGGCAGCTTTCTGGCGGCTTTAATGGCGCCCCTTAAATCAGGTTCAATAACCGTGGTCGGGATGAACGTCAAGTCACCCCCGGGGCCTGCCTTATCCCGGGGCCCTTTCCAGATCATTGAGGATACGGCACTAAAGCCGGCCTTCTCTAAGATGTTGATGGTATTGGGGTCGTATGTACCCCATGGCGGTATAAATGCATTGATCGAAATCTCAAGGTTCTTCTCTAAATAATTTTTACCCCCCAAGATCTTCTCTTTTTGTTGATCGCATGGTATCCCCTCAAACTCACTATGCCTGCCATCTTCCGTTATATTATGTGATCGATGGGAATATCCATGCAAGGCAACATCCATAATCCCTGAACGGATCCCTAAGCGCAAAAGGTCCAATTTCGCAGGGGTTAAGGCCAGGGTGTCCTGGCCTTTAGCATGATGATAATCACCACGAGCAATAAAAGGAATAACGCCCCAGGTACAGGGTGTCTGATATTTTCTCAATAAATGTAATAATCTCGTTTCAAGGCACATCGGACTTTGGGAAGAATAATCGTCGTAGCGAAAGACAACATGGATTTTTTGGGTTGGGGATTGGTCTACTACAGAAGGAAAAAAATAAATATACCCATGACACAGGACATATAAAACGATCAAGAACGCGATCACACGTTTCTTATCAAAAAATGAGAAAACCGGGATCTTGAATGCCATTTTTATTTAATTAATTATCAGGGGTTCGATTATCACTACCCTTGTTAATGCTGCCCCAGCGTGCTATATCCCAATCTGTGGCAAATATCATTTGGTAAAGCGTAGCAGTGAAATCCGCCTTTTTCATGAATAGAGAGACAGTATATTTCTTGCCCTGATTGATTTACACGCTTTATGGAAGACCTAGTATCCGTATCGCACAGATCACCGGTGTGTAATGTCAAACTACTAATATCAAAATTATCAGCTGCCCTAAGGTCAATATCCAGATCGCTCACCTGGGTTGGCAAAGTTCCGTTCTCAATTTCATACCGGTTCATGGCAGCCAAGACAGCTAAAAGGATTTGTTCTGCCTCTTTGGCCCTCATCCTTTCAACAAAAATATAAAATCGCGGTACGGCCAGGGTGGCCAAAACGCTAATCACGATCACAACAACCATTATTTCAAGCAGTGTCATCCCAGGAAGCATAAATCGTTTATTTCGATTTTTATTGTCTTTTTTTGCCATCGAAGTTCCTTTTTATTGAATAGACACACAAAATAAATGAAAAATATATCCATCCTATTTCGCGCGACCGGATTTATTTTTGTATACTATAAATATATCACAAAAACCTGAAAGATAAAATTATACAAATGCCTCATCATTCAAGGGCTAAATGACGAAGAATCGTGTCGGCTATATTTTTGGCCAAAAGCCGGTTACCTTTAGGAGTGCAATGCCCGAAATCACCGGCAAAATAATCCAGGAAATATTTCTCATACGATTCCTGCCTGAGCGCCTGCTTAAAGATTTTTTCATTATCCACAAAAATGACCCCCGGCGCATCATAAAATATTTTTTTTAAGGGCATAATGCTGCGGACGGGATACTGGACACATACCATTTTAACCCCTCTTTGATTTAATTCTTTATAAAGGCGCTGATAATTGTGCCTTGTCTTAGGCAAATAATATCGTGACCTCAGGGCATCAGCCTTCTTAAAAAACTCTTCTGCCGTAGTAAACAACCCCATGTCCTGATAAATTTTCGCCAGTAGCGCATGGGCCTTGTCATTTTTAGGGTCATCTTCGATTATTCCCTTAAGCACATCTATGGCATTTATACCATCCCCGCTGTCCATGTAGGCTTCAGCCAACTGGAGACGGGTAAAAATATTTTCCGGATTAATTTCAAGGCTTTTGGCAAACATCTCTACGGCCTCACTATATTTGTTTTGCGCTTTAAAACAATTGCCCAGGACAGTATACCCTTGGGGCGCATTAGGATGGTCACGGATAAATCCCCGAAGAACACTTTCTGCCCTGTCATGGTGGTATAATTTTTTATAATATACTTCGGCCAACCGCAAACTAGCCTGGGGATTTCCCGGATCGATCTCCAAGGCCTTGTGATACATGGCTGCCGCTTTTTGATACCGTTGTTGTGCCTGTTGATACATCTCTTCATTGGTTGCATAATTGGGATGGTGTTGTGAATAAAGTCTGGCCAGCTGAATATAGACCTCAACATTTAACGGATTGATCTCCAAGACCCTGGCAAAGAAGTCTTGGGCCTGTTGATTGAGCCCCCTCTCCTGGCTAATCTTGCCCAAATAAAAAATAGCCATCTCATGATCAGGTATCTTTTGTACGATGTCACGCAATAAGGTTTCTGCTTGGTCAAGAAAACCGTTCTCTAAATACAGCATTCCCTGTCGGAAACTGGCATCTGTATCATTTAGCTCTTTCTGCGGGCGGCCTTGATCATCTTCAATGGGATTGCCGACGTTACCGGTCATGGCATTGTTGCCTTTGCGCCCGCCCACTAGTTTTTTAGATATGATATCCTCCAGATGTATGCGTAAAAATTTTAATAATTTATAAGTTTTGAATGATGCATAAAAAGGCGTCCGGGCCTCATTCTCGAGAGAGCGGCCGACCATGCGGTCATTAATTCCCATCATGACCAGGACCATATCAGGCGTGTATTTATCTAAATTGCTGTTCACATGGGCCACAATCGCCGAGGAATTTGTATTGCACATTCCCTGATTCATAACCTTAAACTTGACCGTTGCGCTTTTGCTGTTGAGGATTTCCTCCAATTGGCTGGGATAAGAGCGCTGGCCTCCTAAGGCCGTCGTTGATTCCCCCAAACATAATATCCGATAGACATCTTGGGAGCCCGGGGATATGGCATTTTGGCTCTCCTGAATTTTCAGCAAAACAAACGCTGATAAGCGCATGCCGGCTTCCAGAATAATAAAAGACAGAAAAATACCTAAAAATATCAGGATGGTCCTGTGCTTTAATGTGGTCTTGGTCATGTCAATCAAAAAAATCGAAGCTAAGTCTTAAATGTGATTATCTTTTCTAATTTAATAGCGCATAGGCACATATCGTCAAGGCCCATGTGTTCTGATTTATTCCCGGGGTGTTACATGATCCAGGATTGTCGCGGCAATATTTTTAGCTAAAAGCCGGTTGCCGTCGCGTGTGCAATGCCCGAAATCTCCGGCAAAATAATCTGTGAAATAATCTTCATACGAAGCGGCCTGGATCGCATTTTTAAAACTTTCCTGATTATCCACAAAAAGTATTCCCGGCTCATTGGAAAAGATCCTTTGTAAAGGCTCAATCCCGCGGACAGGGTACTGGACACAAACCAGCTGAATCCCCCTTTTATGTAATGCCTTGTAAAGTTCCCAATAATTATGACGTGTCATAGGCAAATAATACATTGAGCGCAAACTCTCGGCTTTTTGGTAATATATTGATGCCTGGTCAGACAGATTTTGTTTTTGACACATTTTCGCAAGCACGGCGTAGGCCTTTTCGTTCTTTGGATTAAAACCAATTAATTCCTTAAGAACTCTTTCGGCATTAGCGAAATCTTCTAGATCAATATATAACTCGGCTAATTGAAGCCGGGCCAATTCATTATCCGGATTGACATCAAAACTCTTTTGGAACATGCTGATCGCCTTGGCATATTCCTTTTTTTCACGATACAGAGAGCCCAGGACACGATAGCCTTCTGTCTCTGTAGGATTTTTTTGGATATACTCCTGAAGGATGGCTTTTGCCTTATCAAACAGGCCCTGCTTTCTGTAATATAAATCAGCTAAACGCAACGAAGCCTTCATATTCCCCGGATCGATCGCCAGCACCTTTTGATACATCTCTGCTGCTTTTGGATAATCAAAACAACGGTCAGAATAGAGTTGGGCAAGATGCACATACACTTCTTGATTGTCTGGTTCTAAGGCGAGCGCCCGAGAATAAAGATCTTCGGCTTGCTTATAAAGACCGCGTTTATAATGAAGCTTCCCCAACATAAATATCGCCCCATCATGATACGGCTGCTTTTTGAGGACATCTCTAAGCAGCGGTTCGGCCAGGTCAAGCAATCCGTTCCTAAGATAGAGGACACCCAAACGAAAAGAGTTATCATATTCGTCGGGATTTTCCTTCATGCGTTGTCGATATTGTTGAATTTTATTTCTGGTTTCTTCGGGCATTTCATTTTCCAGCCTAGGCTGCGCTACTGTGACGGGCGAAAGTGTAGCGCCCAGATGCGCGATCATAAACCTTAGTAATTTATACGTTTTGAATTTTCGCCAAAAAACAGGCCGGCCGCCCTGCTCTTTATTGAAAGTCAAGCTCGTATGGGGATGGTCATTAATGCCCATCATCGCAACGACCATATCCGGCCTATACTTATCCAAATTGCCTTCGAGATGCGTGAGTATCGTTGATGTGTTGACCGAGGCACACCCCTCATTAATAACCGAAAATTTCACGGAGGAACTTTTTTCATTAAGGATCTCCTCCAGCTGATACGGATAGGAATCCCTCCCTCCGATCGCTGTCGTGGATTCACCCAGGCATAATATCCGATACGTATCTTTTAAGCGCAGGGATGCTGCGTTTTGGCGCTCCTGGATCTTTAATAAGACAAACGCCGATAGTCGCATGCCGCCTTCCAGGATGAGAAAGGACAGAAAAACGCCTGCGACTATGAGGGAAATCTTTTGTTTACGGGTGGATGGGGACATAAAAATAAAAATTTCTAAAAAACTTACGGTGAGGTTTATTCACCCCACGCCTTGCCAAATATAATGGCGGAGAGACTGGGATTCGAACCAACGAATTCACAACCCTATCCAATATATATTTTCATGGTTTCTAATGTTTAGATTTATATGTAAACTGTACACCCAAATCCGTGTTAATGCAGTTATTATATAATTTTGGTTATATTACCGCAATATCGATTTTCGATACTAATGAAGCAACTTGCTTGAAATATTCTGGAAGCATAGGCGAATACTTTTGGGTATCTCTTCTGTATCAAAACAACTCTTTAAGGGCAAATTCAACTGAGCCCTTAAGTCCCGCGATCTTGGTGAAACGCATCCACATTCTTCGTGGTTTCTGTTTTGAAAATATCACCCTCAAGCGAATTTAGATTCTTTATGTCTAAACCTACAATAGGTTTTCTTACAGATCGAAAAAAAGCCGCAGATTATTACATATTTCTTGTTTAATATTCGCGCAAGAGATAAAATGTATTAAAATTTATTAAAACGAAATCATGCCAAATAATTTCCGAATACAAAATGTTTTGTTTGTTTATCTCACGCAAGTATCCGGGGCGACGTATGTCACAGATGACATTGGGCCTCGTATCCAAAGGAGACCGCTTATAGGTCTTCAGTATCTATGTGCGGTGCTCGAGCAAGCAGGTGTGCGTACCGATATTCTGGATGAAAGAATTTCGACCTTTGAAATAGATGATATGATTAATATTGTTTCAAAGTATGATTTGGTGGGATTTTACTGTTCTGATCCTCAAGAGGAGAAAGTTAAGGCCTATTGCTGCCGGATAAAGGCCCGGCGTGATATCCCTGTTATTATAGGCGGGCCAACCACTCTCAAAAATTCCAGTTTTTTGAATTTTGGGGCTGATTTCGTGGTTCATGGAGAGGGCGAGCGCACCATCCTGCAGGTTGTCCAATACTATAACGGGGAAATTTCAAAAAAGGATATTAAGGGAGTTTCGTATGCAGAAAATAATGAAACTATTTATGCAGAGGCTCAGCCGTTAATAGAGGACCTGGATGCGTTGCCTTTTCCTGACAGATCGAAGCACGACATAAACTTATTCTTTGATTATTATCTTTTTACGTTTAGAAAACCGTATGTAACTATGTTGGCATCCCGCGGATGTCCCTACACGTGCACCTTTTGCTCTTCGTACAAAATATGGGGTTGCCGCTACCGCGCGCGTAGCGTTGATAATGTCTTAAAGGAAATTGATGATATTGTCGCAAGATATAAAGTTAAGTATGTCGCGTTTCAGGACGACGTTTTTGGCTTGAATGAGTCTTGGATAGAGGAATTCTGTAAAAAGCTTATGCAAAGGCCTTATCGTATTAGGTGGATGGCGATCCTGCATCCTTTTAGCGCCAAGAAGAACACAGAGAAGATACTTAAGCTTATGAAACAGGCCGGGTGTGACACCCTTTCTTTAGGGATTCAGTCAGCGCATCCGGGAATTCTGAAAAATGTCAACAGGCATCCCGGAGAGCCAGGTCAAGTCAAGCGGCTTATCGCGGTCGCAAACAAATTGGGTTTTGTGACGTATGTGATGTATATTTTTGGCTTGCCTGGGGATACAAGAGAAACCATCAAGATGACGAGGGAGCACTCCCTTTCGTGTGGGGCGACAGTGGTTACCTACAATATTCTTTATCAGCTTAAAGGCTCAGACCTTAGGCAGTCTTACAGGGGAGAAGATGTTTGTGGGTTGACTCAGGAAGAGCTTATTCAGGCCTCGGTCGCGGCATCCAGGAAATTTTACCTGCGCCCTATGGCGCTATTAAAGATAGCAAAGATCATTATTAAGAACCCTTCATGGCTCGCTCACGTTTTTTTAAATATTGGATCCATTTTAGCCCGGGCAGGTCTTATGAACCCTAGAAAATGCTGATCAAAACAGGGTAAAAAGAATGCGTCCAGATAAAAGGATATCTGTGCAGTTTTAATAAGTTTCTTCCGGCAATAGCATTGATGCATCCATCTGTGCAGACTGTAAAATTATTTTTTAATAGCCATAACCCGGCCAAAGTTCCAAGAATTACATAAAACAATGGTGGTATCTTATAGAGAAGTTCTTGTCCGGTGTGTTTATGCATTCTAAATATTGGGCACTTTAAGTCATCTTATTCTATAAGAAAGCCGTAACTGTTAATATCCCGGACAATTACGGCCATCCCATGCTAATCCAACGATTTACAAAATATAGTGGCGGAGAGACAGGGATTCGAACCCTGGGTACCCGAAGGCACAACGGTTTTCGAGACCGCCCGATTCAACCACTCTCGCATCTCTCCTTAATATGCGGCATTGACCTTTAGAACAATGTATGTCGTCAAAAAAAAGAAATCTAGAAAATTTCGGCTTCATTTTTATAATCAGAAAAGCCGGAAACCACTCTCGCATATTTTCTTAGACATGCTGCATTGAATTTCAGAACAATGTATGTCGTCAAAAAAAAGGAATCGAGAAAATTTCGGCTTCATTGTAATAATCAGAAAAGCCGGAAACCACTCTCGCATCTCTCCTTGAATACCTGACTAAAAAATGAAATGAAATTAAAAAATGCGAGGTATTGTACACCCATACATTTAAATCGCCAAAGGTAAAATTGTAAAGCTGGTGACGGCATCGATATGAGCCAGGGGTAATTTTCGCTCATGTAAATCAGGATCTTGAGCCGTCCATGAGGTTGTCCTGAAAAAGGGTATCCACCGGGATACAGCCAGAATTTTTGTGGCGGTGGCATCCAATGTTATGAGTCGCTCGAGGTCCAAATCCAAATGGAACACCCCATCCTTAAATGCCTCCGGGCATTTTTCAAAATTAAGCTCAAAATGCCCCTTAATGATGTTCCCCTTTCTGCTTTCCCAGGGAACGGTGAAAGAACCAATAACAAATTCCTGCGCGTCACCATCCGTTGTCTTGACCAATGTTGCCATCAGGCGATACTGGCCGGTCGGAAAATCTTTCATATTAAACATTCCATGAAAAAGCATGCGATCGATGACGCTATCGCCGTTATCGTCAAATATTTCCTTCTCAAATTCAAGGACCTTGAGTTCTGCCCAGCGGCTGTGCTGGATCGATTGATCCAAGCGCCTGAGGTATTCATGGCGGATGGAAGAGACAATAAAGCTGATGAATATCTGAATGGCCACAATCGCGATCAATAAATTACGGGCATTCTTTATAAAAGGCCGCAGGGCCGCACCGAATATAATAGACAAGACCCACGGCAAGGCATAATAAATAAACCATATAATCTGAAGCCATACGGTTGGCTGCTGATGGGCATCCAGGGCAATATCATAGTGCAGGCTAAGAAAAATGGTTGCGCCAACTATACCCAAATAGATCAAGACGATCTGTGTTGCCGTCATGCCGCGGGACGGCTTGGGCACAGCAGTCAGGGGCCCACGTCTTTTTGCTTTCTTTCCCATTGTCCGTCACCAAAATATTTTATAAAAAAAATGAACCATCTCGGGATGGTCCATTCATGAGTGGCCATAAACCATTATTGCTTAAACGTATGCTCGAAGGTCTCAACAACATGTTGATCAAGTTCTGTCTTCATGCTTTTCATTGTCGCAAAGGCTTTTTCTTTTGAATATGAGGAACGATAGGGACGGTTCGTTGTCAAGGCATCATATATATCCGCTATGGTGATAATACGCACCAGCAACTGGATTTTATTCCCTTCAAGTCCGTCTGGATAACCGCTCCCATCCAGCTTCTCATGGTGGTGGCGGATGATATCGCTTATGCGTCGCAGGGATCGGACCGGCTTGACGATACTCTCCCCGATCTCGGGGTGCCGTTTCATCATTTCGGTTTCCTGAACATCCAGGGGGCCGTCCTTGCGCAGGATATCATCCGTAATGCCGATCTTGCCGATATCGTGAAGCTTGGCGGCATCGCGCAATGTATTAATATCCTCGGGGCTTAAATTAAGTGTCTGGGCGATCTGGATCGCAAAATTGGCCACCCTGTCAGAATGGCCGCGCGAATAAGGGTCCTTGGCCTCAACCGCCATGGCCAAGGCAGAGATCGTTTCAAAATAAGTTTTTTCAATATCTTCATTCAGTTTGGCATTTTCAAGGGCAATGGCGGTCTGCAGGGCGATATTTTGAAGCAGATTTTTCTCCTCGTCATCGAAATTCGTCTCGCCTGTACGCCCCCCGATCATAACAATGCCCGAAACATCGTCATGCAAGATTAACGGGGAGGCTAATATCGGCGGTGACACCAGGGAACTTAACGGTCCCTCCTTGATGAACTGATGGATGATAAGGGGCTGTTGGGATTCAACGATCTCCTTGATCAAGGGAGTCTGGGGATCGATCGGGGTCCCCTTCCCTTTGGGGCGCTTGACACCAAAGATCGTTTTTATGTATAAATCATTCTTGCCATCCGTTTTCAACAACAAGATACCGGTCTTGGCCTGCAGGGCGCTGGTGATGGTCTCCAAGATCAAATTTAAGAACGTATCGATATTCTCCATGGACGAAAGGCCTTCCCCGACCCGGGACAATACGGAATGCAGGGTCTGCTTGGCCACCTCCAGATCATGGACATTTTCCTCCAGGCGGGATGTGATCTCGTTAAAAGATTCCGCCAGGATGGAAATCTCGTTTTTATTTTTATCCCAGAAAGCAGCATGCTCCGGTCCTAAAAGCTGCCGGATCTCATCCCGTTTTGACCGGGTGATCTCGATGATCTTGATGATCATAGAGCGCATGGCGAAGTAGCCGACCGCGACCAATATAACGGCCCCGGTTAACAGGACAAAGAAATCATACTCTTTAATAACAATACTGCCGTGATCGCGGACCTGAAGATAAAGAAAATACAATAGGCCCACAGGCACGATGGACATAAAGAAATAAAGAACCGTGAATTTGCGCATCAACGACGTATTTTCCAGCGATACGAGGCGCAATCTCGGAATAATGTTCTTTTTATCAGATTTATTCATGGGGCCTATCTCTTATTGTTTAATTATAACACATGATTTTGTTCAATAAATACGGGGAAAAGGATTTTTTAATAGGCACACTATTTTTGTCAAATGCCGCCATCCAGCAATATAAAGGGATTGATGTGTTGGTCAATAAGCATGACCCAGCAGGTGGACACGAGGCTCAAGACTTGTGGATCGTGTGAAAACCAGCCCCAGGGGATCCAGCCCCGTTTGGACGAATAGGCATACGCTGCCTCTTCATCCGAAACAGGATAACGGTACTGTTCCACTCCCTGGCGCATAGTTGTGATTTCCTGCTTTAGTATATCAACCCAATCGGGATGGGTCTCTTGGTAATAGGCGGCCAACTGGCGTAACGCTAATATGGAAATACATGTCCATTCAATGGACATGCGGTCATGCTCATCCGTATATCCCGCCCCCAATAATCTTTGCTCTTTGTCAAAAAAACCGCTCCTCGTCTTTGTTGCCTGCCAAATTTGGTAGGCCTTACCTGCGCCAAAATTCTGGTCGATCCAGGCAGGGGACAATACCGCGATCGCCATGGCCTGCACATCCACCGCAAAATGCTCTGTGTTGGGCCGCCATTCATCATCAGCATAATGCATGCCTTGATAAAAAATATTTTGACGGTCATCCCACACAGCCTGAAAATATCGCTCCAATTTATTAATGGCTTTCTGATAGCGCGCATGGGGTGTGATTTGGTTAAGCAAGGTCAACGCGGCGTACCAGGACAGATTGTTTTCGGTCGAGATTTCATAATAGTGCCATTGGTAATCCTCGGGCGAGATTTCATATTGTTGCCATGTGTTTGTCTCAGGATCAAACGTGGGGTTGCGGTAGGTGCCGATCGGGGCCATGCGGATCCCTCCGTTGTCGCATTGCAGGACAAGGGCGGCCCGGGACAGCTCCTTGGATAAAAGCAACTCTAAAGCCGTGCCGTGATGCTGATACTGCCGGCGTTCACGGTCAAAATACTTTTTATGATACATATGCAGGGCGGAGAGAACAACCCAGGCATTTTCCCCGGCAATGGGCTTCCAGTCTTCCCAATGGATGCGTCGCAAATTCGGAAAATCATCAAGCGCGTTCTTGCCGTCCAAGGGGTCGTTCATCAGATAGCGACCATGGGCGTTTAGAATGCGGAAAATAAATCCGCGGATGCCTTTTTTGTCTAAATGGGATGAGACGATACCGGGGTGCTCGGGATCATACATGAAATTGGAGGCCGGATAACCGGAGCGGATCTGGACCAGGTCCTTGAGGCTTCCCGCCCAATAATAGGTGATCGGTTTGAAGGCAAGTTCCAGATCCTTGTCATCACCCATGGCCGTTAAAACGATCTGCCACAAGGCCCCGTCATAGACCACAAAACCTTCCTCAACGATGGTGCGTTCAATGATGGCCGGCACGGAATCCGCATCCCCGATCGTTGCCAAGACCCTGCTGCGATAGGCTTCGGGCACATAGAAACTCAACGGCAACCCGGTGCGCGGGCTGCGATGATTCTTGATCCAATTCATTAACGGCACGACTGGGGGCGAGATTTTGGCAGATTCAAAGGCAGGGTTTTGTGATTCCGTGGCGGCCCAAATTGTTGCTGGGCCACCGATGAACGACATGATCAAAAAAGACAAAATATAATATTTCTTCATTGCACGCTTCGCATCACCTCGATATAACTTATCACTTACCCCGTATCACGTAGCACTAAATAAACGGAGAGGTAGAGATTCGAACTCTAGAAGGGTTTCCCCTTAACGGTTTTCAAGACCGCCGCTTTCAACCGCTCAGCCACCTCTCCTAAGGAATATCCATTATCCTTTATTCCTGCAAATAGATCTTTATTTCAACCGCTTCTCGTCACTCCGTGACTCGAAGTCATTCCTCATTTCATTCGGAATGTATCAGCCACCTCTCCTAAGGAATATCCATTATCCTTTATTCCTGCAAATAGATCTTTATTTCAACCGCTTCTCGTCACTCCGTGACTCGAAGTCATTCCTCATTTCATTCGGAATGTATCAGCCACCT
>Ga0272441_10000866_pt1 | contig 66373 bp, 46 predicted proteins | sample SSMProp6N_FD_193582 | JGI IMG/M metagenome (GOLD analysis project Ga0272441, IMG submission 193582) | Marine sediment archaeal communities from Little Sippewissett salt marsh, Falmouth, MA, United States - SSM-Prop-6N | ecosystem: Environmental > Aquatic > Marine > Wetlands > Sediment ... | reverse complement strand
GACGCTCCGGGAGGCATCGCCTCTGCCAGCTCCTGCTCTTTATCTCGTCAGAAAAAAGAGCAAAAAGCAACATACAAGGAGGCGTGCAGCGATAGCGGAACGCCGACGAAGCAATCCCGGCGGTATCTACGCTAAGCTCGGGCGAGGCAGTTTACACGTCAAGCCCCGCCACGTCATCAGCAGGAGCCTGTCGGCAGGCGCTAAGATCGCTCGTTCCACCACGATTACGAAGAACCGAAAAAAAGGGCAACGTACCCGTTTGTGCTACGCCCACATCAGGATTCTATGCTGCCGGCTCTTCGTCTTTCGATCCGAATACCTGCCCCAAAAGATCCACGAGGACCTTTTCAAGAAGACTCAGGATCAAGCCTTGGTTTACGTGCGCCGGACTAACGGCTCCTCGACTGATTGGTTTGATTCGTTTCATTTCTTCTTCTCCTTCTGACTTGCATCAATTAAGCGCCGTCACGATGGTGAGGCGTCACAAAACAATAAACCTTGTAATCCAATTCACTCCAGGCGAGTTCGGGCAGTGGATGGCCGGGAAACAGCGGGCGCACAACCGGCGTAAACACAACACGCACCCGCATGGCGTTGCGGCCAGCCGTGAGATCGGGGCCTATGACAAACTCGTCGTCGCGCAGCCGGCGGTTTGACACGACCACATCGTGCCGGGTTGCGCCCAGCTCGCCGTGCGCGTCGGAATAGACGCAAGTATTTGCGCCTGCCAGGTACCATATGCCCGCCCGTTGCCAGCCGGGGTCGCCGGCCGCGTTGCCAATGTAGACCTCTGCCCGCTGGTTCGGAAACTTGTAGTCCAACGTGCGCCGCAACAGCACGCCGCGGTTGTCGGGCCGCAACTGCACGGTAAATTCGGAGGCGGCGGTGGTGTGCCGGCCCGTTTTCTCGAACTCGGGCACAAACCCGCCGAGTTCCCGGAAATCCATCGAGAGCGCTGCGCCACACGACGCCTCCCCGTCGGTTACGATGGTAACGCCGCCATGTACCTCTGCGTCACGCGAGTCCAAGACGATCATGCCGCGCCCCATGGCTCGTCTGGCCGGAGCGGGGGAATCAGGCGGCTCTTTCCAGGATGTACTGAGCACAATCTGGTCGATGAAATGACGGCCCTGCCTTGGCTGCAAGCGCAGACGTTGCTGGCCGCTTTTTTCGAAAGCCACGCGGAGAATCGGCCCGCCCGGCGCCAGGCTTGCCCAATCGTACTTCAGCGGTTCGCCGGATTGCAGCCACTTGCCAAGCCCGTCCGGGTGCGCGTATGACTCCGCCCAATGGCGCGTGCCGATGTCGCCGTTGAACTGTAGCCACGCCGTGTCGGTATTCTTGTCGGACGACGCCGCTTTCCCGCGCAACCACACGTAATAGGTTCTGCCTGCGTCGGCTTCAAAGACGAAGTCGGCGTAATCCGTGGCAAGCCGCCACGGCTGATGCCAATACGTCCGCTTCAGCCGGTCGCAGCCCCATTCGTACCTGCTGGTAAGCTGTTCCGGCTCGCTCGCCTCGGGCGAGTCGTAAGCGTGAGCCGTCTCAGATTCCACGTTACCCACGTCCAACTCGTCGGTTAACACGAGCGAAGCCGAAGGAAGCCCGTACCAAAACGCCACGGACTCGTATTCTTCTTCGCTTTGATTCTGGGCGCCATGCTCGAACGTGATGATGGCATTGCGCCCGAACGGCATAAGGTCCGCGAGCAGAAACCGGTACGCCGAGTGAATCAGATCTTCCTCGCACTGCGCGTCTTCCCGCTTGGCCACGCCCACCGGATGCCCTGCCAAAGGCAGTGTCATTGTTCGGCCACCCCAATAATCGCCTCCGCCGCCCCATTCCTCGGTTCCGGTTCCGTACGCCTGAGGCGTCATGCTGTCGTCGAAAAAGAAACGGGGATCGCCCTCCAGCGTATGCAAATTGCCGTCGCGCGTAAAGATGAACGATGTGCCGATGAAGCTGCCCGACCACACATCGCTGCCTTCAATCCCGCGGGTATCCAGGAACACGAGGCTGTGCCCGGGGTCCGGCAAACCGTGGCGGTAATACGTGGCATGGAAGCAGCCTACATCCTTTGGATTGCCCTGATAAGGCTCATGCCGCAATTCCCAGTCGACTTTTTCTACGCTGCGAACGTCGTACAATTCAATTTTGGCCGATTTGAAAAACGGCATTGGGAAGTAGCAGGCCAGATAGACGTGCTTTTCGTCAAACCGGATGTTAACGGGCAAAGCCTTGACGAGGTATTCGCGCTTGTCGCGGTTATAAAGGGTGCCGGCGCCAAAAAACAGGCATACGGGAGCGTCTACCGATGGTTCCCTCCGTCCGTCCCACGTAATGCGCAGGCGGGCTTGCCCAAAATCCAGAGCATGCTCGCGCGGCACACTGAACTTCAGCGCCCGAATTACTGCCGGCCCCTTGACCTTCGTGACAAGGCATTTGGCGTTTTTGACAGCCGCCATGCCCTCGAGTGTGGGGATTCCTGCCGGTGCAATATCCGAACCGGCACGTTTAAGCAGTTCCAGAACATCGGCATCCGGGGCTTGCGTTCCATCCCATGCGTGCAGCGGGCGCGACAACTCGATGCCCTCCGGGTAGAGATGGTAAATGTAGTACCCCGTGCCGTAGCGCGTCCGCGTGTAGGCCATGCGGAAAGAACGTTCAAACTCCAGAGGCACCCACATCAAGTCTGCCCCTTTGGTTACGGACCAGGTCCACGTCAGCGGACTGGGGAACAGGTTCTCCGGCAGGAAGACGCTGCCTTCAACCGGGTCGTTTGGATTAGCCGTGCTGGTCTCCCGGACGATATGGTCCCGGCCGTCTATCTCGTAATGCCAGGGGCTGCCGTGCCAGTGGTTATACCGGGCAAAATACAGGCATCCGCGCCCTTCGACATCGAGCGAAACGTTAAAATCGTCGTTTTCCTGGTACAGAAAATGGCTTGCGTCGGCCGATCTGTTTCCACCGGTCCTGTCATAGGTGCTCCGCATGTAAGCCCGCACGCCCACGCGCTGTAAAGGCCACTGTTCCCACTGCCGGTAAGCGTCGAGACCGACCGGGACTGCGTTTGCACCCACGAGGACGCACATGGCCAACTGCAACCAAACCACCTGCTTAATCTCCTGTTCCGTGTTGTCCCCGTTACGTATAGCGTCCGTACCGCTGTATGGCCGCCATCACGAGGCGCATGCTGGTGAGCCGCGTGCCATTGTTGATCGACCCGGCCGTGGCGAACACAAGCCCGCGGGAGTCGCGGGTCATTTCGAAATCGCGCAGGAATTCCAGCACGATGTTTTCGGAGTCGTTGCGCATGTAAGTGAACGGCGCAAGCTGGCCGTAAATGACGGCGTGGGGGAGATGCTCGCGGATCTTGCTCGCGAGCACCGTCGGGCCGAGGTTGAGCCCGGTCATGTTCAGCGTTGCCAGTAAGGGCAAAATGTGCCCCATGGCGCTGTCGCTGTGCTGGTAGCGCATGTCGCCGGGGTTGGGGCTGTACCGCTCGAAGACGCCCTTCAATACCGGATAGCCGAAAAGCTCATACATGTCGGGTTTCAGCAGGCACGAGTTGTCGTCGGCGAAACTGAACCCGTGCGGGGCGGTTTCCGGCGTGTAGCCGGCCTCCTCGTCGGTTACGCGCGCAACCGCCAGCATGGCGCGCAGGATCAGGTTGCTGAACCGGGACGCGAGTTGCGGGTTCTCCATGATGAGGAAAAGCAGGTTTTCCGAACCGTAGATCGACGTGGCGAACGTTACCGGCCCGCGTTGGTGCCGGTACAGATCCGGTTTTACGCCCTGCGGCAACAACCGCTCCCTCACCTCGTCCCAGCCTTCGGGCAACAGAAAATCGCGCAAACCTCCGGGCGCCTCCAGCCGCGCCTCAACGCGGTCCAACAAAGCCTTCAGCTCGTCTTCCGTTTGCGCCGACTGCGTCAGCCACCACGACTGGTCTTTCCAGACGTTCCTGGCCTCGAACACGTCGTGCAGGCCTTTCATTGGCGGATACTGCCTTGCGGGATCGACCGGTTCTTCAGGCAGCAACCGCCGGCCGACGATTGACTGGGCAATATCGTTATAGGCGCGGTTTGTGGCCACGCGCCAGGCGTCGTCCTGCTCGTAGCGCCAGAAGTTTTCTTCCATGCCCAGTTCGGCGTACACGCATTCGTAGGTCAACTGCGCGCCCATTGCCACCTGGGGGATGTTCGTGCCAAACGGGTCGGCGTTCGCAATCGCATCGTCCGCCCAGAACTTTTCCACATCCACCGGGGCGAGTCCGGCGGCAGCTTCCGTTTCCAAAACGAGCGACCGGGCCATTTCCAGATGCTCCGGCCGGTAAGGTACCATTACAGACATACAATCTCCCCAAATTTCGCCCGCGCATAATAGGGAAACCCGCATCGACCCGTCAACCAAAGTAAACGCGCGCAGCTTGCCAGGCGCAGAGGGCGCTTTTACAGATAGTTCTTGCTGCGCGCGCTCCGGATATAGGCGTAATCGATTTTGCCGTCGGCGTTGACGGGATGGTGATAGTGCATCTGCGTCTGCGGTGCAGATTCGGGTGCAGGCGGATGAAACGTGACTGGCCTTGTCGTTGTGATCAGCCAGTCGACGAAATCCGCCTCAATTTCGCGCAGGGTTTGGGCATAATCTGAGTCAAAAAACAGGTTGTTCATTTCCCATGGATCGGTTTTGAGGTTGTACAGCTCGCCGAATCCGTCAGGGTATTCGTCTGCAAACATTTCGCGCGGATAGTACACGTAGCGGAAGTCGCCCTTCCGGATGCTGCGGCTCCATGGAAACTCCGTGACGGCGATTTGGCGCAGTTCGGCGTGTTCGCCCTGCAACAACGGCGAGAGATCCTTGCCGTCGACCGTCGCAAGCTTGTCAATGCCCGCCAGCGCGCAAAGCGTGTTAGCCAGGTCGACCGCCTCGATAAGTTCCGGGGCGGCATGTCCGGCCTTGAATTGCCCAGGCCATCGCCAGAGGCACGGCACCCGCGTAATAGCGTCCGAGCAGATGCCGGGGGCTTTTTCCATAATGCCGTGTTCGGTGGCGTAGTCGCCGTGGTCGGACGAGTAGACTACGATCGTATTGTCCGCAAGCCCTGCCTTGTCCAGCCAGTCCATCAGTTCGCCGACCGCGTGGTCGACGTGGCTGATGTTGCCGAGATAACCGTGCAGCTTGCGCAGCCGGCCGGCCTCAAACGTCTTCGGTTCGAATAGCGTCCAGTTGCCCGAACGCCAATGTTTGGCTGACGCAACCATATGCGGCGCCTTGCGGGCAAGGTCGTAGTCGGCGTTTGGCGGCAGCGTCAGGCGCGACTCGTCGTACAGGTCCCAGAATTGCTGCGCCGGCGTATAGCACTGGTGCGGTTTGGGGAGGCTGACGTGCATGAAAAACGGCGCGCCCGCCTGCGAGCAACGCTCCATGAAGCCGATGGCCTCGCGCACGGCCCAGCCTTCCTGCCCGTCTTCGTAGGACACCTTCGAGGGCCGGCCTTCGCAGGTCTGCCTGCCGCGTTTTCCGAATTCCCGCATTGCGCCGTGGTCTTCGAGGTCGGTCAGGTTCCGTTCGGCGAGATATTCCGCATACTTCGCCGAACGGCCGCCGACGCTTGAGCCGCACGTGTCGTGGAACATGTCGCAAACTTCTTCAATCCAGTTTTCCGGGCAATGGATCTTGCCCACCGCGCCGGTTTTGTAGCCGGCTTTGCGGAACCAGCCGATGATCGAAGGAAGCCCGGCCGGCTGCGGGCCGCTCAACCCGTAGTGGCCGTGGTTGTGGCAATACTGGCCGGATAGCCACGACACCCGGCTCGGGGTGCAGATGCAGTTTTGCGAGATCGCGTTGTCAAACCTCACGCCCTCGCGCGCAAGCCGGTCGAGATTCGGCGTCTTGACATCGGGGTGGCCCTTGTGCCCAAGCACTTTTGCGTTGTGCTGATCCGCCAGAATGAACAGCACGTTCGGGCTGCCCGCCGCCGCCTTGGCCGGTGTTCCCGTAGCGGCAGCCGCTCTGGCGGCGCCGGAGACCGCGCCAGCGCCCAACGCGCCGCCTGCCGCCAAAAGAAACTCTCTGCGCTTCATGGTGCTCCTCCCTCACGCCTTTTCAGTGAAATCGGGAAACTTCACCTCGCTGCCGCCGTTGCGGATCGATTCCTGCGACAGCGGTGTCACTGCGCTCCACACGGCGCTGTCGTAAACGTCGATATCCGGCTCGCGGTCGTGACGGACCATTTCCACGAAATCGGACAGCACAAAGTAGTCGCCGCCGCCGTGGCCGGTTTTCGCCGCTTCCTCGCCCCGAGTCTTCCAATAAGTGTGCTCATATTTGTCGCTGTACTTCTGGTATCTTTCCCACTCCTCATCTGGGCTCACGCCGGCGAGGTAAATACCGCGGCGCGAATCGTAGATGCCTTTTATGCCCTGGATCAGCAGGAAAAGCGCCATCGGGCGCGGCGAGCAGGCATCGTAATAGACCGTGATCAAACGGTCCTGCGCCGTTTTGATCAGCGTTACGCACATACCGCCCCCGGCCCAGTCTGTGGCCGCCTGCTCACTGTCCGGTCCAAATCGTTTCTCCACGTAGCTGCGTATACCGGCGCTTTTGCTGGCCATGCTCGTCAGGGACACCAGCCGGTCGGTTTTGTTGATGCCCATCCATTTCGCGACCGGGCCGAGCGAATGCGTCGGGTAGGTATTCCCGGTATGGTCGCGAACCGTCTCGCCGCGCCACGTTAGCGATCCGTCCGGCTTGAACCGCAAATGGTTGCAGTCGTGAATGTAAGCGCACTCGGCATAGTAGGTGTCGCCGAACGCGCCCTGCTCGACCATGTTGCGCATCATCATGCGTTCGTAGCCGTAGCAGTAGTTCTCCAGCAGCATGTACCGCCGGCCCGTTTTGCGTTTCGTCTTCACCAGCGCATGGCAACCTTCCATCGTGGTCGCTCCGGGCACTTCGGTCGCCACGTGTTTGCCCGCTTCCATGGCGTCGCAGGCCATCGGCGAATGCCAGTCCACCGGCGTGGCCGCCAGCACGGCGTCGAGGTCATCGCGTTCGAGCATGCGCCGGTAGTCGTAGGGGCCGCGCGAATAGCCTTCCGGGGCCGCCCCCGTCTTATCGCGAACGATGCCCACCGCGCGCGCCAGATTAGCCTCGTCAATATCGCATAAGGCCGGTACGGACGTGCTGGGAAGGCTCATCAGGACCTTTAACAATCCCGTTCCCCGCCGGCCCACGCCGATAACCCCGATTCGGACAGGCTTGGGCGGCTCTTGCGCACCGGCGCCGGCGCCAAGCAGCACGGCGCTTGAAGTTGCCAAAAACTTTCGGCGGCTTAGCGAGATGTTGCCCATTCGGCTTTCCTTTCTACTCGAGGTAACCCAGAGCTTCCATGGCTTTGCGGACTTCCGGGTCGAGCTGTTCGTCGCTTACGGTTTCGGGAGGCGGCACGTACCAGACATATACGGCAAACCGCCGCTCGAGCAGCAGCGGGTCGAACGCGTAAGAATCGGCTGTCAGATCGGAAATGAGCACCACATCATCGCGCGGATGGCGCGGCGCGCCGGGCGGGCCGAGAAAGATGTCTTCGGCGCGTACGGGCTGTCCGTCCGCTTTAAGGTCGATCAGAATTTCTTTGCCGGTGACCTCGGCAAACCTCATGCGCGCGCTTTCTTGCTGCACGGCTTCATGCCATTGACCGCTTCCGGGGCGCATGTGGCGGCGGGCTGCGAAATCGGCTACGAACGCCAAGCCGCCGTCTTCCTTAGTAACCTTGCAGAAGTCTGAGAGAACGCCGTCGCCGGCCATTTTCACGCCGCTTCCACGCAAGCTTCCCGTAACGGTCTCAATCAGGCCGCCGCCGGTGGTAATCAGCAGATTCAGGCCATGGCTTTCCAGGGCGGCTATGGAACCGGCGTAACTAAGCAATTGCGCGCTGCCTGGCAGTTGGGCGGCGCGCTCCAGCGGATGGTGTTCCAGCGGGTCTTGTTGCAGGTCAAACCACATCTCGCGCCCGTTAACCATGTCGTGAATAAACTTGGTATTGCCGTTCTGAGCCATGTACGCGCTTCGTTTTTCCAGGTGCAAAGACGAGTAGGCGCTCCCTGGCTCCAACTCGGCGCCCCGAAAGACGCGGGCAAAAGACTGGCCTTGGAATCGCGGTTCGCCGGGCAGGTCCAGCAGGTCGAGGAGGGTTGGCGCCAGGTCAATCAGTTCAACCACTTCATCGCAAACAGACCCAGCGGCAGACGAGCCCGCAGGTTTGATTATGAGCGGAATTTGAACTTCTTCGTTGTAAAGGCTCATCCCGTGGCCGAACTCGCCGTGCTCATAAAATTGTTCGCCGTGATCGGCCGTCACGATCAGTATCGTGTTCTCGTAGAGGTCCAGTTCGCGGAGCCGCCCCGCCAGCCGCCCGATTTGAACATCCGAGAAGGCCAATTCCGCATCGTAGCAGTTGATCAGGTCCTCCGCGGGAGCATTTTCTTCCATGCCCGTCAGGCCGGTGCCGCCAAACATACGGTTGTACTTGTCGCGCGAAGCGTACGGCGTGTGGGTGCCAAGCAGGTGAAGGTAAAAGAAGAAGGGCCGGCCCTGGACACGATCGAGGGCGGCCAGAGCTTCGTCAATTATGATGTCATCGCCGATTTTGCCAACTTCAGGCGGGCTCGCGTAAAGCACTCGGTCGAATTCGTTAGCCATGCCCCACACGGGCAGGCACATGATGTTGCCGATGTACGCGTGCGTTTCGTAGCCGTTTGTGCTCAGGCACGCGCCCAGCGTGGGCAGGTTGGGCTGCACCAGGCTGTCGCGGTCGATCGCACCATGCGTGCTGGGATAACAGCCGGTCAGCAGGGTGGCCACCGACGGCCGCGTCCACGACGACTGCGCAATGCAGTTGTCGAACCGCATGGCTTTTTCTGCTAGCGAATCGATGTTGGGGGATGTAGGCCGGCGGTACCCGTAAGTGCCGAGATGATCGGGCCGCAATGCATCGATCAAGGCGATGATAACATTTGGGTACTTCGCCGGCTTGTCCACCAGGAAGCAGTCGCTCACCATGAAATCGCGCTCGCTGGAAAACCTGACCCGGCAGGGCCTGCCCTTCCCGCGCGCGCCCAACTCGACGCGCCGGTCGATCCATGCAATCGGCCCTGAAAGGCGGAAAGAAGCGACTTCTTCCTCGCCTGCGAAAACCTCCACTTTCATCGTTTTTTCGCTGGCATCCCGGGGCAAAATACCGAGCCGGACGCAGCCGTTTGCCATTTCGGGGACGCCCAACTCCACGGTTTTGGCGCCGCCCCCGTCTATTCGGCGCGCCCAGCGCCATTCGTCCCCCCGCAGCACCTGTTCCTTCGGATAATCAGACAGCGCAATCGCCTGTTCCGGCGCCACCGGAACGCGGCATCCGGATATCAGGAGCAGGACTACTGTTGCGGCAATTCTCTTCATTTCGTTTAGTTTATTCGCTTTACTTGAGCCTTTCAATGATATAGAAGAGGTTTTCGGGGCATGTCTCGGTTATAATCGCCTGGCAAAAACACGAGTAGTCACAAAAGAAAAAGACGAACGCCGCAGTAGGCCGACTTCGCCGAAGTCGGCCTCAACGTCCGCGGCCCAGGTTAACCATATAGCCCGATGAGCGGTCCAGGCCACGATAGCGAGGCGCCTTTGGTGAACGATGCGCGGAAACGTCCAGACGCTCTGCCCGGAAAGGCCGACTGCGGCGAAGCCGGCCTACTGCGGCGGAGCCGGCCTACTTCGGCGGAGCCGGCCTACTGCGGCGGGCATTGCTTTTCCATACGTAGCCGTATTTATGAACATCTGCATTTAGGCTCAAAAGCAAAGTTTGGAAGGTACCGGCATGGACTGGGAGTATTACACGTACAAGGTCAAGACGTCTGGATTCTGGGGAAGCAAGCTCGATACGGGAAATCTCGACAACGCGCTCAACGAAATTGGCCGGCAGGGCTGGGAACTTGTCAGCGCGGTCGGATTGAATGCAACCTACGGCATCACGAAAGAAGTGGTCATGATCTTCAAGCGGCAAAGGTAAACCGAAACTTTCAGACTCAACTCTAAGGTGACTCAGACAATGAAAATCCGTTCTTCAATTCTCGTGGTGTTTGCTGCCTTTTTCGTTTGCCCGTTTCAAATACGCGCCGAGCAGCGCCAGTTCGTTAAGTTGCACGAGACTAAATGGAGCGTGAATGGCCGGCCCGTTCTTGGGACGTACGGCGCGCCGGGCGTAGACTACCTGGAGCGCGTGCGCGACGCCGGCATGAACCTTGTCTTGGGCGGAAAGAAAGAACTTGATCCTGCCACGCCCGAAGGGGCTTTCTGCCTGCAAAACAAGATTAAAGTGATGCCGCACGTGACGTCGTTTCTATACCACGGCGTCAAGTTGTGCGAGCCGGTCTCAGCGGCCCGTAAGGACATCCCGCTGTATTTCGAGCGCGGCCCTGTGCAGCAGGAATCCCATATCATTCAGATCGATGACGAATTGATTCGGTACGAAGAAATGACGGAAGACGGTCTTGTCAACTGCGAACGGGGTTTTGGCGGGACGGTGCCGGCGGAGCATCGTGAAGGAACGATCCTGTTCTGGCCGGAGCCGTTCAAGGCCGAAATCAAGCTGATAAAAGACTCCCCGAACCTCTTTGGTTATTACGTATTGGACGACAGCCCCGGCGATGCCGTTTCCGCATTACGGGCCATGCACAAGGCGATCCGCGAAATTGATCCGAACCTGGACCGTCCGGTGTGCGCCGGATTTGGCGACGCGGGCTCCGTGGCGAATCTGGCGCCGGGCGTGTGCGACATCATGATGATCTACTGGTATCCCGTAAGCAGCAGGAAGTACGACCGCGAGCGCACGGCACAGGAAGTCCAACATATGCTTGCCACGGCCCGCCGCCGTGTTCCGGGCATCCCCTTCATGGGGATATACCAGGCTTTCGACGGCAGCGCCGCCCAAACCGGACAGGGCGTGCCAACATCTGGGCAGCTGCGCGAGCAGCTGGAAGACTTTGTGCGCGAAGGGGCGTGCGGCCTGGTTTCCTTCATCTGCCACAACGAGCGCGTCCCCGGCTGGGCCGATATCGAGCCGCTGGGCGATGCCGTGGGGGAGGCCATGCGCGAAATAAACGAGACCGGCGGCCTGCTTGTCCGAGCGGAAAACGAAACGATGAAGAACAATCGGATTCAACCACAGGGCCACTGGGCTGAGCCTCAACCCATGCACGGCTACGTGCCCGCCTGGTACGTTCTGGCCCCGTTTCAGGCCAGTGAAACCCAGATGCTCGATACGCCCGTACCGCCGGAAAAACACATTGATCTTAAGGCCCAGTACCCCGTGATTGGTGGCACGGCCCGCTGGAGAATCCGCGAAACCACCAGCGGCACGCTCGGCTTGAACCAAATCTACGGCGTAATTAAGAACGCCATCGCCTATGCCTTCTGCGATGTTGAAGCTCCGGAGGAAATGTCCGTGCAGATGCTCATCTGCACCGACGACGACGCCTGGGTGCGTCTTAACGGAGAAGAAATTCACCGGTTCACCGGCGTTCGCGGTCTCGAAATTGACAAGGATGCCGTGGGCATCACCTTGCCAAAAGGTACCTCAAGAATCGAAGTCAAAAGCCATAACCGCGCAGGCATGTGGGGATTCTTCATGCGGTTCACCGACTTTGAAGGCCGGCCGGCACAGGGCCTGAAGTTCACTCCCGGAGAAAGAGCCGAATGGTGAACCAGCGATGCGTCCGGCGCGGCTGGTTTATTTCGATGCAGACTGCTTAAGGTAGTACTCGATGTACTGCTTGTGCATGAGCTTTACTTCGTTCATTACGGCATCGGCGTTTTCGGGATACCACCTCATGGCGTTGTCTAAGACGGCGGTCGCCGTCTGAAGAAGCACGAGCGAAATATCCTGAAGCTGCGTGGGGGACACGTTGATTCCAAGTTCTGCCAGCATGGACGCAACGCGTTCGCTCTGGCGAAGGTCCTGTTCGCGGTCGATCTTACGCAGGGCAGCATGAGTCTGCATTGCGCGCGTCACCGCAGTGGCGCCTTTTACCGTCCGGTGAAACTCCAGAATAATGTCGCTTGCCGCATCTACAACCTCTTGCCATTCTTCAGTGCTCGCGTTGCTGTAGAGCTCATTAAGACGCTCCTCCTGTTGCTCCGCAAGCTCCTGCCCCAGGGCATAAAGGAGCGCAAGCTTGTTCGGGAAATAATGGTACAGGGTGGCAATATTGACGCCGCTGCGTTCCGCCACGCGTTCGGTGGTGAGGTTTTCCGCACCTTCTTCATCAAGCAGTTCCGCCGTCGCCTCCAGGATCTTTTCCACCGTTTGCTTCGCCCGGCTTTGCCGCGGATTCCGCCGGGGTTCTAAGTCAACCTCTGGTGCGTATTCCGGATCTTTTTCCTGCAAAGCTTGCAACTCCGTTATTAAAAAAACGAGGGAAAAACTTGCCCCGGTCGGCGAGATTGGCTTTTATCGCTCGCATCTTTCAACGTTAGGACACCTGGACGCCGACTTTACAAAACTCAGGTTTTAGCTTGACTTTCTCAAGCGTATGGATTATGGTAGCAAATGTCAAGGAAAACCTTGATTTAGGTACTTATGCCAGGGGCGGGCGGCCGGGCGAAGACCGGCTCCGACTTGATACGCCCCCATAAAAAGGCCAAGAAAGGCCGAGGAGGACTGGGTAATGATGCGGAAAGGTTTCACACTCATTGAACTTTTGGTTGTAATCGCCATTATAGGCATCTTGGCGGCAATCTTGTTGCCGGCCTTGGCGCGTGCGCGCGAAGCGGCGCGCCGGGCGTCCTGCGCCAACAATCTCAAACAATTGGGACTGGTACTAAAGATGTACGCCAATGAGTCGAAAGGAGGCATGTTCCCGGACCAGAAAAGAGGCGGGGGCAACTGTCCGCGGTCGGGTTTCGACGCTATGTTCGAAGGCCAATCGGTATATCCCGAATATCTGTCCGACGTCAACGTACTGATTTGCCCGTCGGATGCGAGTTTGGGCAGCGAAGCCGTCGTCATGGTTGATCCCGTGACGGGCGACGTGAATGTCTGCAATATCGCCGCGCAATCTTATCTCTACCTTGCCTGGGCGATCGACATAGACAAATTGTTGACTAACACGACTGATGAAAACGACATCGCTATCACCAATGACACGGTTATTAATTATACCGAGCCCGATGCGCTTCTCGCTCTGAACGAAATCGGCGACGGCTACGCCGACTGGACTTCGAGCGGCGATGCCAGTTTCTTTAAAAAGGACCTGACGGGCAATGGCAAGACCATGGCCCTGCGCCTGCGGGAAGGTATTGAGCGGTTCTACATAACCGATATCAACAATCCTGCGGCAAGCTCAAAGGCTCAGTCTGAGATTTTCGTGATGTACGACGATATCAGCGGCGCCAAGGTTGAGTATTTCAACCACGTGCCCGGCGGCGCGAACGTCCTCTACATGGACGGCCACGTCGCGTTCGTCAGATACCCCGGCGAATCGCCCGTTTCCCGCTACTTCTCATGCCTCTTGGCTATGGCGACAAGCATGTTTTAGCAACCACTACACACACACGCAACGCCCACAATAAGGCCGGCGGCTGCACCCTCCTGCAGCCGCCGGCTCGGCGTAATAAGCCCCCTGCGGCTTACGCGCTATTTTAAAAAAAAAAACCGGTTGCCTGTACAAATGCCGAACGACTACGGCGCTGGCGCCGCCGGCAGGGTGAAGTAGAAGGTGGAGCCTTTGCACGGTTCGGATTCGGCCCAAATGCGGCCGCCGTGGCGTTCAATTACGCGCTTGCAGATGGTAAGGCCGATCCCGGTGCCGCCGTAGGCGTGGCGGCTGTGGAGGCGCTGGAACAGCTGAAACATCTTATCGGCGTATTGCTGTTCAAAACCGATGCCGTTATCGCGGATGCTGAACATCCATTCCGGGCCGCGGCGCTCGGCGCCCACATGAATGACCGGGTTCTGTTCACCGCGAAACTTGATGGCGTTGCCGAGGAGGTTCTGGAACACCTGGGCAAGCTGGGACTCGTCGGCTAGCACGGTGGGTAGTGCGTCGTGCGTGAGAGTGGCTTTGTTCTCCTTCATGGCAAAAGCGAGGCTGTGCAAGGCGCGGTCAAGTGCGGACTGTGCCGGAACAGGGTGCAACTCTTGCCCTGCGGAATCCACCCGGCTGAAAGCCAGCAGGTCTTGGACGAGGCTATGCATGCGTTTCGCACCCTCCGCCACGAACTCCATGTATTCTTGTGCGGTTTTGTCGAGCTCGCCGGCGTATCTTTTTTCGAGAAGTTGCACGAACGACCTGACCTGCCGCAACGGTTCCTGCAGGTCGTGTGAGGCCACGTAGGCGAACTGTTGCAGGTCGCGGTTTGACCGCGCCAGGTTGTCAACAAGCCGCTTGAGGTCCTCTTGGCTGCTGCGGAGAGCTTCTTCGGCGGCACGGAGCCGGGTTATGTCCTGAGCTACGGCGACCCCGCCTAACACGCGGCCCTGGCTGTCAACGATGGGGGAGGCATTGTTTAGAATTGTGCCACGGGACCCGTCGAACCGTTGAATATTGATGACTTCGCCTGTCGAAACTTCACCCTTTTTGGTGGCGCGGTTTAAAGCCCAATCTTCCGGTTTAACTGGTTCGCCGCTGTCGGTCCACCAGCCTTTATAGTCGATGTATTCGTCGGGGGGCCTTTTGCCGGGGCGTTTTCCCCAAACCTGGTCCACGGCTTTGTTGAGTTGCGTGATGGTGCCCTTCTCGTCGGCAATCCACACGGCCACAGGCAGGGAATCCAAGACGGCCTGAAGCAGCGCACGCTGCGCCTCGAGATCGCTTTGCGTCAATTTGAGTTGAGTAATATCCTGGAGGGTGGCCACTGCTCCTGTGACTTCACCGCCAGCACCATGAGTCGGTTCCGCCGAAACAAGTACGTAGGCGGTGGCGCCGGACCCGCGGCAAACGCGCATCTCCACATTTTCGACCCGTGCATTCTGCGTTACGGCCCGTACCAAAGGCATTTGGTCTTGTGGGAAAGGCGCACCGTCCACCGTACATAGTCTGTACGTACCCGGTTCGGGGCCGGAAGCCTTGCCCTTCACGAGGCCGCCTAGCACCCTATTTGCTTCCGGGCTCGCATAGCTTATATTTCCTTCGGCATCGGAGAATATGATTCCCACAGGCGCCGCATCGAGAACGGTCTGAAGGTTTTCAACGGCCTGCCGCTTGTCAATTTCGGCCTGCTTAAGCTTCGTCACGTCCATATTCGCACCGACCATCCGAACGGAATTGCCCTGTTCATCCTTGTAGAGCTTTCCGCGGGTGGAAAGCCACCGAATGGTACCGTCCGGCCAGATCGCGCGGAATTCAAAGGCTACCTCCCCTGAAACAGGTGCTTCCTCGATGCTGCGGATAACTTCCGGAACGTCGTCCGGGTGTAGCCTGGTAATCCAGTCCTCATAAGTCCCCTTGAACTCGCCCGGGTGCATCCCATACAACGGCTCCAGGTCCGGCGCCCAAATGTTGTCATTCTGGATATCCCATTCAAACGTCCCGAATCGGGCCGCCTGCTGCGCCAGCCGCAGCCGCTCTTCCGTTATCAGCAGCGCTTCTTCGCTGTTGCGGAGTTCCCTGATTCTTTCCAGCCGTGCCGACGAGAGCGCCTTCTGCGAGCGCGAAAGCAAGCCCCCGAACAAGGAAATCAGTAGGGTCGCCGCCGCGAAGAAAGCCAGAGCCAAAAGATCGTAGTTGCTGTAGACTGCCCAGCGGCCATAAGGCGGTATAAACAACCAGCCCGCGGCCACGGCGGAGATAACCGTAGCCACTACGCCGGCCCGCCAACCCCCGAATAGGGCCGCCAGCGCCACCGCCGGATACAGCGTCAGGTACGGCGACTGGTCGCCCATCAGCGGGTGCAGGGCCAGCCGCAGCAACAGCGCGGCACCGACTGACGCCACGGCTACAGTCAGCTCGTATGCAATTCTTCTTGTCCTACTCATTCACATACCGCATCCCAGGCGCACCCCATAAAAAGTTGTCCCAAAGCTTCTGCTCGTAATGACAAAACTGCCGCTAAAGTAGACGCTTTTACGGGACAGCCAATTTCGGGCCGTTTGGCCAACCCGGTACAAACCGTCAATTTACTCGGCGGTTGTTTCCAGCCAGGCGGGGTCAAGGCCTGCTTTACCTGAAAACTTCCATATATCTCCGGCTCGCAGAAAGCCGTTTTCCAGGTAGAAATTCCTGCAGGGGGCGTTTTGCCCTGTTTCACGGTAGTGCCCGACGATTTCCCGGCCTTTTGCGAGTCGCTTAATGTAGTTCATGACAGCGTTTTCGATGCCGTAGCCGAACACGCGGCAACTCAACACGAAGACAGGAATTTCCAACGCATCGGCGCCGGCCTTGACAAGTGCGGCGCACACCATTCCCATAGGACCGAAACGATCCGAAGTGTGTACTGTCAGCAGCAATGAGTTCGGCGCGTTATACCACCCGTTTACGTCGCCGAACGAGGTGCGCGACCCGCAGAGGTTGAACTGGTTGGTGCGGTTGATCAATTCGGTCACCCGCCTGACATCGGTCTGCCGCGCCGGGTGGATATGAACCTTAAGTTCCAGATTCTTGAACATCTCGCCGGGGTCGCAGACGCTTCCCTCTTCGGCTTGGAGAAACTGCTGGCGTTCCTCGCGCTGGCGGTAGAGGAGTGTGCGGTCCATTTCGGGGTGGGTTTCAAGAAGCGAGGCCCAACGGCCCAGCAAGCGCCAACTACGCGGATCCGTCGCGTCGAGCGTTAAGATTTCCGGAAACGCCGCGCGGATCATCTCGCGCTCATCGGCCCGATCATCGATAAAAATATAGTCTCTGAGCTTCAGGTTCAGCGCGCTCTGGATTCGGCGCAAGCCGGTGACCTTCGGCTCCCAACTGATCTCGCGGCACACGAAATCGTCGTCCGACAGCACGCACCCGTCCCAGTGCACGTTCGCCGGGTCGTTTTTCGAGTTCACGGCCAGGACAATGCCTTTCCGGCGCAATTCCTTCAACGTTTTCTGCCGCTCGATGTAGGGGCGCACTTCTCCCTCGCCAATAAGGCCTTCCCAGAGCGTGTTGTCAAGGTCGCATACGACGAGCTTTTTTTTGAGCAAGTTGACCTCGACGAAAAGCAGGTCGCCGTAATCGGCGGCGATTTCGCGGCCGAACGCGGCCGGATGTTGGAGTGCGGATGAGTAGAGCAGCGCGCCGAGCGCGTGTTCGCCTTGACGGCGCAGGGGTTTGGTTTCGTCGATGATAAAAAGGTGTTCGAAGGTGGCTTGATTCTTGCCGGCAATATAACTGGACAAACGGTGATTGACGAGGTTCCCCGCAGCACGGCGTGTACGGCGCGTGGCGAGGTTCTTCATTCGCCGCTTAAGGGCCGATGGCTCCCGGATCAGCATGCTCGTGTTGTGAATGAAAACGTGGCAGTCAAAAAGGTCGGCGAGCAAATCCAGCGTTTTCTGCGAATCGGCCATGGCGCTTTCCACGACATGAAGGACCGCCGGCGAAGGCATGAGACTGTTGCGCCAGTTAAGAAGTTGTGCAAACTCCGGCGAAAACTCGTAGGTAAACGGGCTGAAGAAAACGGCCTCGATCTTATTCTTGGAAAGCTCCCGTATTTTTGCCCGCAATTCCTGAGGGTTTTTGGAAGTGGCGTAGAAGGGCCTTATGCCGATTCCGTCTTGCACCAGTGGCGCTGTGAGAAAAGCCAGAACATCGAGGTAAAGGCAATCTTGCACGAACAAAACGTTGATGGGTTTTTCGCCGGTACTTTCGAGAATCGAGTGGATTATGGCGAGCGTGTGTCGCAGATACTTCAACCGGTCTCGGTGCAAGGAGTTACCAAGTGCCTCTGAAAAAGCGGCCGTATCGAGCAGGGCAAGTTGACGCCGAAGTTCAGCAGCTTCCCCCGGTTCAAGGCCCGTGTCGTAGGTCTGTTTCAACTTTTCCCCGACGTACAGGTGCATGTAGGCATCGTCGCCCGAGCGCAGGTAGTGGCGAATATAGTCTACAAACACATGCAGTTCGCGGGCGACAAACGAATCCAGGTTGCGCTGGTTTTGCCGTATGTCCTGCGCCCACCGCGGCATGAGGTAGAGGTTGTCGAGCATTGCGTAGGCGATGGCCTCGCGGTGTTTTCCTATTGCGGCGGCGCATGCCCGCGAGTCGCGGCAGGGCGGAGGGGCCGGTTCTGGGGGGGACTCAGCCATTACGCGGCGCCCTTGCCTTCGACGACCACACGGAACGTCCTGAACAGGATTGCAATATCCAGCCATAAGCTCCACGAGTCGATATAGGCCAGATCCATTTCAACCCACTGCCGAAACCCGACGTCGCTTCTGCCGCTGACCTGCCACAGGCCCGTCATGCCCGGCTTGACACTGAGCCGGCGCCGCTGTTCCCACGCGTACTGCTCGACTTCCGACGGAATAGGCGGGCGTGGACCAACCAGGCTCATTTCGCCCCGCCACACGTTGATGAGCTGCGGCAGCTCGTCGATGCTGTGCTTGCGCATGAAATGACCGAACGGAATAATCCGCGGATCCCCGCGGATCTTGAACACCGGGCCGTCGGCCTCGTTCTGGTCTTCAAGATCCTTGCGCAGTTCTTCGGCGTTGGCAACCATGGAACGGAACTTGAACATCTTGAACCGCCGCTGGTTTTGCCCGACGCGTTCCTGCAGAAAAAAAACCGGGCCGCGCGATTGCATCTTAATAATGACCGCCATAACCAAGAATGCCGGCGCGAGCAGAAGAAGCAGTACCGAAGATCCAACGAAATCCAGGGCGCGCTTTGACGCCAGCGCAATCCGGTTTTCCGGAACGGAGGTCAGTGCAAGGATGGGAATGTCCCCTACGTACGTCGGCAGGTTCTTGGCATGCTGAAGCTGGAAAAAATCGGCTTTGACGTGTGCGTCAAGCCCGCGTTGCTCGCATAACTGTACAATCCGCTCAATGGTGCTGTAAAACGAGCCGAGCGTCAGGCTGACGTATACCTCGTCGACGCCGTGCTCGTCGACGACCTGGTCAAAGCCGGCGCAACGGCCGAGATAAGGAAGCTGATCGGACTGGAACTGCCCGGCGCGGCGCGGGTCGTCGTCAAGAAAACCCTCGACAATGGTTCCATGCTGGCGACGGACCTCAGCGGCAAAACGCCGGCTTCCTTCATTTGCGCCTATGAGAAGCACGCGGCGTGCGTGGAGCGTGGGCGAACGGCGCAACCGAAACAGCAGTCTAAATCCGATTGTGACGCCCAGCATCATCAGGACCGAGCCCAGGAAGAACGTTGCGAGAAAATAAACGTTTATCCATTGGGCCGTAATGAAGACCATCACGAAGACTGCCAAGACAAGCGCTTGGCCTGTGGCCCTGGCAAGGCCGACGAGAAACGCGCCGAACATGCCGCTGCGCCGCGGCGACCAAAGGTCCTGGTCGGTTGCGGCGTTCAGCCAGGTCGCAAGCAAAATGATGCAAAAGTGGGAGTGTGCGACGACGCTGTGGCTAAAAGGTCCCGGGAGCGTAGTGCCCACGGCAAGGGCATAGGCCAGCGGGATGCAGGCGCATTGGAGCCAAAACAACAGCAGCGGCCGTGAAAAAAGCCAGTTGTACGCGCGCCATGCCATGGCTACTCAGTTCCTTCGTACCCGGCGTTGCTGGTCACGGCTTCTATGTCCGCCACCGGTTCGCGCGGTGTTTCCTGGGGTTGTTTTACGGCAGTGGCCTCGAGTACGACAGCGCAGTCGCAGTCGGCACTTAGCGGGGCCCGGGATGCGGCGCTTTGCTCGTTCCACAACTTGAGCGCCCCCGGCTCGCTTTGTGGCCAAGTGCGCACACAGCCGTTGACCGGGTGCGCGCTCGAGGGCTGAAGCGGGGCTGGCCCCGCAAGGGGCATCTCGCCCTGCAATACATTCAACAACTGAGGTAGTTCGTCGAGACCGTAGCGGCGCAGAAACCGCCCGAACCGCGTCAGGCCCGCGATGCCTTCTGCCACGCCAAGCCGGGCGGTCCTGAACGCGAACAATTCAAGCGGGTGCCGGTCGCCGCTTGGATGGAGCTGTTTTACGAGAACCGGCCTGCCGGAAGTAAGCCAAATGGACAGGGCGATCAAAACCATCACCGGCGAGAGCAGCAAGAGAAGTGTCGAGGCGATGAGCCATTCCGTAGAACGTTTCAACAGCAATCGCAAGCTAATGCTTGGCCGTGAAACAAGCGACACTACGGGAATACCTGATATGCGCCGCACGTCGGTCCATGCTACCCGCAGAGGGAAAAGTTCCGCCACCATGCGCACGGGTACACCTACGCCTTCGCACAAGTTGACAATGTTCTGCACGGTCTTATAGGAAGTTCGCAACGGCAGGTTTACGTAAACACCGTCGATTACGCGCTGGACAAGCAGCTGGTCGAGCTCTTCTATTCTGCCCAGGTACGGTATGCGGTGCCGTTCGAGGCAGGCGCGCCTGGCCGGGTCGTCGTCGAGAAAGCCTTCAATCTGCCAGCCGAACTGCTCGTTTGCCAGAATGGTACTGACGAGGTGCTCCGTGCATTGGTTTGCGCCGACAATAAGGATCCGGTGGGCGTTGTAACCGCGCCGGCGAATATCCCACACGCTGAACCGCAGAAAAGCCCTGCCCAAAAGAACAAGAACGATGGAAGTTGCCGTAAAGATGATAAGTGTGGGCCGGTCAATGCGTTGCGGGGAGGTCATAGCCGTCAGGAACACGCTCAGAATCAGCCACGTAAACAGAACTCGAGTGGTAGTAAAAAGCTGTGGAACAAGCAACTCACCACGGCGTGTCAGAAACAGTCTTTGCCTGAACGCCACGACATACCACACTACCAGCGCCGCCACAAGCGCCGCCAAGACTTCTCGCGCGTGAGAAAGGTAGGGAACGGCGGCAGGACGTGTCACGTGGACCGTAAAACCGTATGCGGCAGAGAAACATGTCCCGTCGATTAAGGCCAACGTAAGTTTGGCGAGTAAGGGATGACGCTTTCGAAATGACAACGCTGCTATCCTCGATGGAATTTTCAGCCCTCCCCATAGAGGCCCCTGTGTGTTCTATGTCCTTCTACAAAAACTCTTGTGACTGAAGCGCTTATTCCGTCTTCCGAAGCCGCCGTTATGCCGGAATAGCGGAACGCGGCCAGCGGTTTAATGCAACGTAAAGAACAGGGGCTGTGGACAGCTCAGATTGGAACGGGTACGCGGGGAAAAATAAGGCGAAAAATGTGATTGCCGGGTTGCGCGACGAAGCACCTAATCAAGCCGGAAAACCGGAAGGAGTTGCCGTCGGCTACTTGGCCAGTGAATACCCGGCCATTTCGCACACGTTTATTCTCCGGGAAATACAGGCGTTGCGAGCACGGGGCATCGAGGTACACACCGCCTCGATACATTTGCCCGAACATGAACTTAATGAGGAAGAAGAGTCCGAGTGTAAACAGACTCTTTACCTGTTGAATACGCCGTGGCTGCGCCTGGCAGTTATGACACTGAAGTCTGTCTTTACCAGCCCCGGGGCGGCGTTTCGCATGTTGCAGGCCAGCCTGAACCTCCGCAGACAGGCCCGCATTCCCCTGTTGCGGCTGGCGGCCTACTTTGTCGAGGCCGTGGCATTGCTCGAGTGGGCCGTGCGGGCCGGGGTGCGGCACGTACACGTGCATTTCGCCAACCCGGCCGCAACCGTTGCCATGCTTGCCGCGGCTTCGGGCAAAATCGAGTTCAGCGTGAGTGTTCACGGCCCCGATGTGTTTTACGACGTTGCGGGAAGCCTGCTCGAGGAAAAAGTCCGGCGGGCGCGTTTTGTTCGCTGTATCAGCTATTTCTGCCGGAGCCAGCTGATGCGCCTGGTTCCCCACACCGAATGGCACAAACTGCACATCGTGCGATGCGGCGTTGACCCGCTTGTTTTCTGCCGGCGGCCGGCGCAACGCAACACGGCTCCGAATATCATCTGCGTCGGCCGTCTTGTTCCCGCCAAAGCCCAACACCTCTTGCTGGCGGCCTGCAAAACGCTGCGCGATCGCGGTCACAAGTTTCGCGTTACTTTCCTTGGTGACGGGGCCGACCGGGAAGCACTGAAAACACTCGCCTTGCAGTGCTGCCTGGCCGAGTGCACCACCTTCACGCTCGGAGTGAAGCCTGAGCAGGTAAATGAACATCTGGATCGCGCCGACATCATGGTGCTGCCCAGCTTTGCCGAAGGCCTGCCGGTGGTGTTGATGGAAGCAATGGCCAAGGAGATTCCGTGCGTGTCAAGCCGCATTATGGGCATTCCCGAGCTCATCGAGCACGAGCAGAACGGGCTGCTGACGGCTCCCTCCGATCTCGACGACTTGGTGGCGCAGATTGAGCGCTTGTTGCAGGATGGGGACCTCCGGGCGCGCCTGGGCCGGGAAGGGAGAAAAAAGGTGGTTGCGGAGTTCATACTCGAGCGGACAGCCGAACTGATGTACGCCCTGTTTGTATCGCATTCCAGGGGGGCCGGGCAATGATTGAATACGTGCTGCATGCCCTGTTCCTCGGTCCAGCCCTGTACTGCGCCATTATCAGCAGCTACCTTCTCGTTTTGACGATTGCCGCGCACTGGCCCCGGCCCCTCAAAGCCTCAGGCGCGCCGCCTTCGTCATTTGGTGTGCTTATACCGGCGCACGATGAGCAACTTCAGATAGGCAAGACAGTCGAGGCGGTGCGTGCCCAGCATTATCCGCATGACTTATTCGATGTATACGTAGTTGCCGATAATTGTTCAGACGATACCGCTCAAGCCGCCCGCGATTCGGGTGCAACCGTAGTCGAGCGCCGTGAACCGGACCGCAGGGGCAAGGGCCAAGCCTTGGACTGGTGTTTCTCGAACCACGTCGAGGTGCTTTCCCGGCACGACGCCATTGCCATTCTCGACGCAGATTCAATTATGTACCCGGACTTTCTTAAAGCAATGGCAAGTGCGTTAGAGGATGAGTCGGTGGCGGCAGTGCAGGCGCACAACGCCGTGGCCAACCCGCAGGCTAACTGGCGAACCGCGCTTACATACGCGGGCTTCGAGCTCATTAATTGCGTTCGGAGCGCGGGGCGTGTAAGGCTTGGCGGGGTTGCGGGTTTGAAAGGCAACGGCATGGCGTTCCGCTCCGAAGTGCTTGCCCATTACGGTTGGCCGGCCCATTCGGTGGTCGAAGACATCGAGTTTGCCACGCGGCTGCTGTTGGACGGCCACTACGTGAGCTACAGCGAGCATGCCAAGGTAGTCTCGGACATGCCCGCCGGGCGCCGACAGGCCGATTCGCAGCGGAACCGGTGGGAAGCGGGCAAAGTCAATGTCATCGCCCGCCACGCTCCGTTGTTGTTAAAGGCCTTCGTGCAAAGGAGGCAATGGCGCTACCTGGACGCCTGCCTGGACCTGGTGACGCCGCCGCTGTCGATCCTCGTGTTCGGCCAAGTTCTGTTTGCGGCGGCCTCGGCAGCCGCGGCGCCTTACCTGCTGCCGGTGTTCGTGGCGTCCTTTATTTTGACGGCCCTGCACGTGGTGCTGGGGCTGAAGTTGGCGGGCGCGCCGCGGACGGTATGGCTACACCTTCTTGCCGCGCCGCTGTTTCTGGTTTGGAAGTTGTCTTTGTACGCAAGATTACTTATCCGGCCCCGCGAAAAAGGCTGGGTAAGAACGCCCCGTGACGCCGAAATTCGCCAAAAGTACCGTTAAGGCAGGTTATTCCCGTTGCCATTGTAGAACGTGAACGGAGTGGGGGGGCAGCGTCAGTCCATATATACGGCTAAAACTATCTATGGTTGCCCGTTGAATCTTCACCCGCTCTTCATTTTCATTTATATCGTCAAGCTTCGCAGGCGCGATCCATTTATGTATTGCGTTCTTCAAAGGTGGGTTCGAAAGCTCCAATTGGACGTCTTGCGGTTCCGTAAGGCTTAAATTGAAAAGGACGACAGCACGCTTGGCGCCGTCACCGAAAGCAAACGACTGAAACAGCGGCGCATCTATCTCCTCCTCAATGCCGTTAATCGGGTTTTGCGGCCGGGTGGGAAGGGCCTTGTCGTAAGAAACCTCCAGCAAATCTCCGTGCACCGCTTCGTTCACCAACTCAAGCCCCAGCCATGTCGGACGTTTTCGGCCGGTGGCTTCCAAATCCCGCAGCAAACCCCAAAGCCGCACGTTCTGGCCGTTTGGCGCCGTGAACGAGTACTGGGCGTTGGTAAACGCGCACTGGCGCGTGATGCCCAGATCGCGCTGGTAGACAAGCATGCCCAGCGGCAAAGCAACCGCCCCCGACGCGCCCGCCACAAACGCATTGCGCACATCCTGGGGCGCCAAACCGTCCGTGGTATGGAAGTTGAGTTCATAAACAGCCATGTCGGCGCTTGGGTTGGTTGCTTTGAGAATATTGGCGTTCTGTCGCATTTCCCCGGCACTGGTTTGGAAGAAAGGCGATGAAAACAGCGGGGCGTAGATGTCCTCCGGCGTAGCGTACTCTTCCAGACGGCCGAAGTAAGGCGCAAACGCAAAGGTATCCGCCGTTTTACACCTGCCGCCAATGGCTTTTTGGGTGGCGGGGGCGAACGTTTGACACCCGGCTATCAGTCGGAACCTCTCCTGATTGAAGAATTCCGCCTTTCTGACGGCGCCAAGCCGATCGTTCGCAATAGCGCCGTAGCGGTCGCCGCCTAACGCGGAAGCCCCGGTGAACGGGTCCCCGCCCGAAGCCGCACCCCACATCTCGTTGCCGTACTCGAGATGGATAAAGTCGAAAACGGACGTCCACGGCTTTTCTCGGCCGAGTTTCGCGCGAAGGGCGCCGTAAGCATGTTCGCTGGCTGGCGCGGCAAGGTATGCAACGAGGTTGGCCAGATCGTTTTGCGAGAAAGTGGGGGGGATAACGTACCATGGTTCCGCGCCGACTTCATCGCAAAGCTCCAAAAACTCAGGCAGGCTGTACCCGTACCTCCAGGCAACGCGCGAATGCGGTCTGAACCCGTGCGGCCGCCGCGCGAAAGGCGCTGCTAGCTGGTTGTCCAGCGTGTCTCCCAACTGGCCGGCCCAAAACCGCAACACGCCCGGCCGAAGCTCTTTGAGCCGGTTGCACAGCGCGTCCGTGAAGGCCGTCGGATTTTTCGGAGGCCGGCAAAGAACGAGGTCGTCTACAAGAACTTCCGCTTTCGCCTGCGGCAGGTAAAAGGCAAACATCAGGATAGAGTGGTGGGCGTCGGGCGCGTACGGTTTCAGGGCGTCTGCGCCGTCGGGAACGTTGAACGCGGCATCGTACCGCTTCCAGTCGGGCGTCAGCTCGAAGGTCTTGTTAAGGAATTCGGCTTCGCCCTCCCGCTTGAAAACGGCCTGGAGCCGTTCACCGGCTTTGGCGCTCTTCGCCCAAAACTCCAGCCGCCAATTTCCCCGGACGACAAACAGCTTGCCCGCCGACCGATCGCTGTCGCGCCAGACGGAATCGGCGTAGTGCGCGTAAGCCGGCTTCCAACCTTCCGGCTGAACTAGTCGCAGCGAATGTTTTCCGGGGCTGCCCGGCCGCGCTGTGCCGGTGTACTCGTTGCTGCGGTCGATACCGGGGCTGTTGCGGCGAACGAACAGCACGTCCCATTTAGCCGGCGCCGGGCCTTCCGAGTCTAGATAAAACACAGACTGCCCATCTTCAATAACGAAACGTTCGATTCTGCCCTGCCGGCCTTTCGCCGGGCCGTAGACGATCTCATACTCCGCGCCGTCCCAGAAGCCCGACGGCTGGCCCACGTCGTACTCGTCATTGTTCCATGCGGGATCCCAAAAGGCTTGCGGCACGCGCCGGCCCGTTGCGCCCTCGGCCGCGTGAAAAACCATTCCGTACAGGCCCGGTTCGAACCCCGGGTTGGGAATGATGTTGTTGAGAATCTGGTTCGCACCATACGCCTCGGGCGCGCTGATGTTAATTCCAAACGGAATAACGTCCGTAAGCAGAGGCTCTTCGGAAACGTGCACACTAATGGCGCCCGCGGAAAAAGCCAGTACCGGACACAGTAGCACAACCATTGGTTTCATAATGCTGTCTTTTCCATATTGTCCCGGCGCAGCCGTTCCGGATACAGACTGGGCATAGATTCTATTCCCCCGCTGTTTGGGTAACGTGACTTTGACGCAGGAGAGCGGGGGAGATAAGGCATTGCCGATGGATGAAACCATTGCAGGCGCCGGCGAGCAACCCAGCATTTCTTACGCGGAACAATCAGATGCTTTTGAATCCGCGCCTCCGCTTAAGAAACTAGCCATTCGCGGTTCCCTCTGGACGCTTGCCGGCTACGGGTTCAACCAGGGAATTCGGCTTGCGGGAAATATCGTCGTAGCCTGGCTCCTGTTTCCCGAAGCGTTCGGCGTCATGGGCGTGACCTTCTCCGTCCTGACAGGCCTGACTATGTTCTCCGATGTCGGGCTGGGCCCGAACATCATGCAGAACAAGCGCGGGGAAGACCCGCACTTCTTGCGTACTGCCTGGACCGTGCAGGTGTTGCGGGGTTTGCTGATCTTCCTGCTAACGATACCGCTGGGCTGGGTGATATACCTGATCAACGGCCAAAGAATCTTCCTTACAGTTATTCCGGTCGCGGGGCTTACAAATGTAATTGCGGGTTTCACCTCAACTTCTATCTTCACCTATAACCGGCGGTTGGAAATCAAGAAAATTACCTTGCTCCAGGTAGCGGCCAATTCGCTGGGAATGGCAGGCATGATTCTGGCCGTCTGGCTGATTCCCAGCGTATGGTCTTTGCTGACATCGGCGTTTATCGTGGCTATTGTCAAGCTAGCCGGCAGCTACTGGTACCTGCCCGACGTGCGAATGGGGTTGGAGTGGGATCGCTCGGCCGTGCGCGAACTGATACGGTTCGGCCGCTGGATCTTTGTGGGCACCGCGCTGACGTTCATGGTGATGCGGCTTGATATTTTCATTTTGAGCGGCCTCGTCGGGATGGGCGTGCTCGGTTTGTACAATATTGCCAAAAACCTTGCCCTCGCCGCAGTGGAAGCCCTTGGCGCACAGGCCAATACCGTCCTGCTGCCGGTGTACTCCCGCCTCTCCGACCGGGGCGGCCAGCAATTGAGAAAGCAGACCGTCAAACTGCGCCTGATGCTGATGGGCGTGTTCCTCCCGCCCCTTTGGGCCCTCGCCATCGGCGGCCGGTTGTTCTTTCACGTCTTCTACGACGCCCGCTACGCCGACGCCGGCTGGATGCTGCAGCTGATGGCCGCCGGAACCGTTGCCAGCGTCGTCACGATGACAATCGATCCCGTGCTTTTGGCAAAAGGCGATTCGTTCCGGTACATGCTCCAACTGGCGTCACGCCTGGTCCTTCAGGTCATTGGCATGGCGCTCGGCGCTTATTATGGCGGTACGGTGGGCTTCATTATCGGCCTGGCGGCCGCCGACCTCTTGAACTATCCGGTACTCGCAGGGCTTGTTCGGAAATACGGAGTGTGGCTGCCGGTGTTGGACGGGCTGGCATACGGGGCATCGGCACTCGTTATCGGCCTGGGATGGTTCTTCCTTTTGTAGGTGCGGAATGAGTTCACGAGACAAAACCAGTATTCCAGACAACACCTCGCTGCTGCTGGTGGTGCCGGTATCGCTCCGGTTGAAGGACGGCATAACCTGGCTCGAAAGCCAGGCCTGCAATGGCGTCGAGCGGTGGGCTGAAAGTTTCGGCACTATCGTCTTCGCCGCCCCCGTTATTCCCGAGGAACTGGCGGAGAGGGAAGTCTCAACCGTATGGCGTGATGTGGACGAGCTCAACTGCCGCTCCCGCGCGCAGTTTGTCCCGCTCCCATGGGCATACCGGTGGCGGGACTTCCTGAAAACCCTGAAACCCACTCGAAAGATACTCCGTGGGCTCGTGGAAAAAACCCGTTACCTGCATATCAGTCTTAGCGGATTAACCGGCGATTGGGCCGCAGTCGCCGCGCTCGAAGCCAAGAAACTCGGCCGCCCGTATGGGGCTCATACCGACCGGGTCGAGTTCTCCGTCCAGTTGGCCATGGAACCGCGCCCCTCATTGTCCCGCATGTTGAAGGCCTATGCACAATACCCGCTGGTGAAGTACTACCAGCGCCACATCGTCAAGAACTGCGCGGTCGGCTTATGGCATGGCTACGACTGCTACCGCGTGTACAGCCGGTGGTGCTCGAACAACTTCAACGTCCACGACATCCATACCAAGGCCCACGATTACATCGGCAAACCAGCCGTTGAAGATAAGGCAAAGCGAGTGCTCAACGAGAAACCGTTGCGCATCGTATACACGGGCCGGGCCTCGGGCATGAAAGGGCCCTTGGACTGGGTGCGGACTTTGGGTTACGCGCGCGATTTCGGCGCCGACTTCAAAGCCGTCTGGGTTGGCGCCGGGCCCATGATGGACGAAATGAAAGATCTCGCGCACGAGTTGAAACTCGAGAACTATGTCGAGTTCCCAGGTTTCGTCGAAGAAAGGCAACAACTGCTGCAGTACCTGCGAAACGCGCATATGCTCGTATTCACGCACCTCACACCGGAATCGCCCCGCTGCCTGATCGAGGCGTTTGTTTCAGGCACGCCCATAGTCGGCTACGAAAACGCCTACGCGGGCGATTTAGTCGAAGGTTATGGAGGCGGCGCGTTCGAAAAGCTTCGAGATGCTCAGGGCCTCGGCCGCCTGATTGCCGAACTGGCGCAGGAGCGGCCACGGTTGGCCCGCTTAATCCGCGAAGCCGGCGAAAACGGAACAAGATGGAACGACGAAGCCATTTTCCGCCATCGGAGCGACCTGCTCAAACAAAACCTGCCGTAGGAATAGCCCCCTTGGGAGTGCTACAATACACCTAATTGCATCTCTGGGAGCGCATATGAGAAAAAAAGAAGACTTTGAGCAGGTTCTGCATGACAGCGTGGTGATTTTCGACGGCGCCATGGGTACCGAAATCTACCGGCGTGACGTGCAGACTTTTCGATGTTTTGACGAACTCAATCTCACCGACGCGGATATCATTCGCGACATTCACATCGACTACTGCAACGCGGGCGCCGATGTGCTCACCACCAATTCGTTCGGCGCTAACCGGATATCTCTTGGTAAGTTTGGGATTGACGACAAGATCGAAGAAATCAATGTTGCGGCGGCAAAACTTGCCCGCGAGGTTGCCGAAAAATGTACCGCGGCCGACGAAAACCGCAGAATGTTTGTCGCAGGGTCGATTGGCCCCGTGCCGCCGGAGCTGGAGGAAGACCCGCAGAATGTCCTGCGCGAACAGGCGAAGGCTCTAATCAAAGGGGGCGTCAATTTTATCTTTTTCGAAACCCAGCCGACGCGCGACGCAATGGAGAACTGCGCCCGCGCCATGGTGGGCCTGGACTTCCCGTTCGTCCTGAGCTGCACCGTGTACAACGACCTCGAATCCGGCGCCGGCGAGCCGTTGTCGCGCCTTTTTAGTCCGCTGCGTGAAGACTGCGCCCAACCGATTGCCTGGAGTATGAATTGCGGATCCGGGCCGGACGCCCTGTTGGCCGCCGCCGAGCAGGTCGTAAAAATGATTGACCGGCCGCTTATCGTGATGCCCAACGCCGGCATGCCGAGGGAGGTCGGCGGCAGGCAGTTGTACCTCTGTTCGCCCGACTACATCGCCGGTTACGCCAAGCGATACCTGGACCTGGGCGTGCGCGGCATCGGCGGGTGCTGCGGCACCACGCCAAGGCACATTCAAGAAATTGCCCAGCGCATCCGGCCGCTGGCCAAGGAAAAGCCGCGGAAGTTCGAGGTCCATGTGGCCGCGGACGTGACCCCGCAGACGCCCACGCCGTTCCCCGAAAAATCGCGCCTGTCCTGGCGGCTGGCCCACCGGGAGTGGGTGACTACGGTCGAGATCGTGCCGCCGCGCGGCTACAACCTCGAAGCGACCATTGACAAGGCCAAGGAGCTCCACCGCCGCGGCGTGGATGCTATCAACATCCCCGACGGTCCCCGCGCGAGTTCGCGTCTGTCGCCCCTGATGACCGCCGCATACATCCAGCGCGAGGCCATGATCGAGGCCATCCTGCACGTGTGCAGCCGCGACCGCAATCTGATCGGCATGCAGGCCGACCTGCTCGCCTGCGCGCTGTGCGACGTCCGCAACTTGCTGTTTGTTACGGGCGACCCGCCGAAGTTGGGCAATTTCCCGTTCGCCAGCGGCGTGTTCGACACCGATTCGATCGGTATGTGCGGCGTTCAACGCCGGTTGAACGAGGGTATCGATCTCGGCGGTCAGGCTATCGAGCCGCGTACGCACGCCGTCATCGGCGTTGGCGCCGACCCAACCGCCCTCGACCAGATTCGCGAAATTAGGCGGTTCCGCCAGAAAGTCGAGGAGGGGGCCGAATTCGCCATTACGCAGCCCGTATTCGATGGCGAGGCCCTCCTGCGGTTCCTGGACCAGGTGCAGGACCTCGGTATACCCATATTGGCCGGTATATGGCCGCTGGCAAGCTACCGCAATGCGGCCTTTTTGCAAAACGAAGTGCCCGGCGTCGTCATACCCGAGGACGTCATGGAGCGCATGGCCGCCGCTAAAGGCCGCGACGAACAGCGGCAAACCGGCGTCGATATCGCCCGCGAAGCCGTAGGCCGCATCCGCGACCGAATCGCCGGAATCCAAGTCAGCGCGCCCTTCGGCAACATTCAAACCGCGCTCGCCGTGATGGAGTAGCAAAGTCGGCTAAAACCATACGAAGGAAATGCGGATGAAGGCCGTGACGGTCACGTTGCGCGCGCAGAAGCGAGAGAGGGCTTTTAAAATGGTGCGTCCCGGCTTCTTATTAATTCTAATAATGTGCCTGGCGGCAACACCGGTTTTTGCCGTGCCAAAGGCGCCACAGGCAGAGGGGGCGATGCCGAATTTGCCGGAGCGCGAACAATGGTATAAAGACCTTGCCGTGGGCATGTTCATTCATTGGAGCGTCGACTCGCAGCTTGGGGCCGTCATCAGCCACTCCTTGGCCGGCGCGTCTGACGAGTACGCAGACCGTTTCTTCACGGAATTGCCCCAGACCTTCGAGCCTCGGCACTTTGATGCCACCGAATGGGCGCGACTCGCGCGGGTGGCAGGCATGAACTACGTCATGTTCACGGCAAAGCACCACAGCGGTTTCTGCATGTTCGACACGAAAACCACGCCGTTCAACATTATGAACACGCCCTACGGCAAGGATATCACGGCCGAGATTGTCGAGGCCTTCCGCCGGGAAGGCATTGCGGTTGGGTTCTACTTTTCGCCTGAGGACTTCTGGTTCTTGCACCAGCAAGGGCATCCCATGGCACGAATGAGAGACTACGCCAACCCGTCGATGAATCCTGCGTTACGGGCCCACAACACCAAGCAGATCACGGAGCTGTTCAACAATTACGGGCCTATCGACCTTGCCTTTCTCGACGCCTTCGACAACGATGACGCCGTTGCCGACATATGGGCCCAGGACCGCAACGTCGTAATCACGCGCGGCGTCATGGCGACACCGGAACAGAAAACCCCGGACGCACCCATGCCATCACCTTGGGAAGCATGTTATACCCTCGGCACACAGTGGAGTTTTAAGCCGACAAACGAGGACTACAAGTCCGGCGGCAATCTCATCAATATGCTCATTGAAATCCGTGCCAAGGGTGGCGCCTTGCTGCTTAACGTCGGGCCTGAACCCTCGGGCCGTATCCCCTTCGAGCAGGAGCGGCGCATCCAGGAATTCGCGCTCTGGATGTTCGTGAATGGGGAGGCCATGTACAAGGTGCGCCCTTGGCACGTTATCCGCGAGGGCGACATCTGGTTTACCAAGGCTAAGGATGACAGCGCGCTGTATGCCATTATCACGGGCGAGGAGAATTGGAAGCGGGGCGTGCGCAAAAGTTTTATCCTGAAGAGCGCACGCGCCACTGAGGACACAGAAATCTCCGTGTTGGGCCACGGGGGCGAACTGGTCGAGTACAACCCCAAGGCCGACGCAACGCCACGGTTCGCGCAGAAGGGCAACCAACTGCACATTAGCGTGGTCCGTGCGCAGCGGCTTTACAACGACCAGCGTTGGCCAAACCCGGTCGTCGTCAAGCTTACCCACGTCGAACCAATGGATTGAACCGTCACTGCAAGCCGCACATTCTTTGTTCAAACCGGGATTTTCCTTGTGGGGAAGTTATCTTCGAAAGAGAAATTTCCAGTAGTGGCAGGAAATCAAATGGGTGAAACAGAAGAAAAGCGCTTCAAGCCTCGTGGTACGGGCGCAGGACGCCTTCCTGGGTGAACACGGCGTCCTGGTAAGCCTCGCCGCCTTCGAGCCTGACCCCCGACAACACAACGCACCGTTCAAGCCGGGCCGGCTGCGTTATTTCCACGTCGTCGCCCACAACGGTTTCGACAAGCTCTACGCCTTCTGCGAGACGGCAGTTGTCGCCTACGAGGTGGGTGGCGTTGGACCGCTGCAGGACGTGGCGCGAGCAGTTGATCAAATCGCCGATATACGTGACGTTGATATCGAAATCCACGACCGGCGCGACCCGCACAGGATATTCATAATCAATCAAGATCTGGATGGAATCGGTAATCTCGTACTCGTCGCGCATCGCCGTTCTCGGCGTATGCCGTATGGCGTCGAAAATGGCGAGGTCGAACAGGTACAGGCCGCAGCCTTTCAGCATGGTGGGTAGCTGACGCGGCTTCTCAATCACCCGCCGAACCGACCCGTCTTCGCGCGTGATTACGCAGAAGTTGCGCTTAACCGCCTCCGGTTCCTTTTCCTCGCGCACGGCCAGCACCGCGGCCGCCCCGTGCTGTTCCATCTCGCGTACCATCGCGCTGAGATCGGTGAGCTCGAAAAAGATGTCGCCCAGAAACATCATGAACGGCCGGTCGATGCACGGTTCGAGTTGGCCGACCGCGTGGGCGATGCCCAGCCGCTTTTCCTGCTCGACGTACTTGATCTTCACGCCAAACGCCGTGCCATCGCCGAGCGTCTGCGTGATCCGATGGCCCAGATGGCCGATCACGATGATTACCTCGTCGATGCCGAGCCGTTTCATGTGCTCAAGCTGATAAACGAGCAACGGCTTGTTGGCAATGGGGATAATCGGTTTCGGAAAAAGATTGCCGAACGGTCCCATCCGCGAACCATGGCCCGCGGCCAGAATCACTCCCTGGTATTTCGATTTCGCCGGCATCTTGACCCTCGTCAACTGATTCCCGGCCAAAACTCTAGCAGATCCGACAGCCCCTCGGCAAAAACACTTGTTTCTGTTGCGGTTTAAGGCTGAAGATGTTAAATTGTTGCGGCATGGAAGTAGATTCTGTTCTTGGCGCAAACAATGCAATGGAAAAAGCGGAAAGGATTTATAATGAAAAAAGAAGGCGCGGCAAACAGAGGCGTTTTGGCTCTGGTGTTAGTTGTTCTGATCGCTGCAATCGTGACGGTGGTGATGTTGCAGCGTGGGGGAGACGTGGCGCCCGAGCCGCTCCCTGAACCCCCGCCGGCCCCCAAAACAACGGCTATCACTCCCGTGGCCGAACCGCCAGCCCTCCCGCCCCCGCCGCCCGAACCCGTCGCCGTCGTCGAAGAACCGCCGGCCGAAGAACCAGTCCCCGAACCGCCCGTCGAAGTGGCACAAGCCGATGAAGCAAAAGAACCCCTGAACGCAAGGACCCTCGCCGGCAGCAAGTGGCAGCCAACCGGAATGGAAAAATTGGGCCGTATGGATATAAAACTCGAGATCGAGTTCGCCCCGGATGGCACCTGGCGCGTCAATGACAACATCCGTGCCAAATGGAAGGTAGAGGGAAATCGCGTCAAAATATACAACGACGAAGGCGAGGTCCACTATGTGGACATCGTGGGCGACAAGCTGATGTTCAACGGAGAAGAAGTGCAACGCGCCAACTGACCGCCCGCAGAATTATAGAAACAGCGCCCCACCCTGCAAGCGGGGGATGAGGCGCTTTTTCTTTGCTTCTTCGTAAATCATGGTGGAACTTCAAAGATCATTTCGGCTTCAAGGCCTGAAAGGCCGTTGCATCATAGCCTGGGGCAACGCCCCAGGCTATGGGCGAACCACAACCATAAGCTCTGAAGGAGCGTCGCAACTTCGCATCCCCAGAAGCCCGATTCTCCTTTGGTCCAGCAAAAACAGGATGTTACGTTCTTTTGGTTGTTTTTTCCTGATTTCCTGATTTCCTAATTCCGTGAATGGAACGCATTCGCGACAGCCTCCCGCCCCGGTACCAAAAGTACGGCAGGGGAGAGGGTGCCCCCATCAATCCCTTCGACTGTCCCCACCCGAAACTGCCACCAATGCGAGCCATCGTCTTACACTGGCCCGATAAGTATCTCGTCCAATGGCGACCATCAAGTAGCGCGCACAGACGCCACGGCCAGATCGCCCGCCCTGCGGCAACAAAGCAAAATTCCCTGCTGTTTAATTTCCAAACACCAAAACTAAACCACTGAAAATCCGCTGCCGCACCATCGTTTAACCTTCCGCGTTAAGTTAAAAAGCCTCTCACAAGGCTAGACTTACAAAGCGCAGTTGATACGCCTCATCAGGTACATATATGACAGCATCAGAAAGGGCAAAAACAACAGCGGCGCAACAAGCCCCAACACCCGCCACCCTGTACGAAAAACAAACATGAGGGTATACTGAACATAATATATATTATCAGACGCCGCTGCAGTAGGCGCACTCCTCCGGCCCGCGCCCCTATGGCGGCCCTATGCCCCCTCTTGCTCAGCACTACCATCGTCCATTCCAGGCTGTGTTCAATGGTGTCTGTGCCGTCGGCGGTGCCGTTGATAGCCTGTGCGTCTTGAGAGCAGCCGTGGGGCGGTACCCAGCGCAATCAGCCCGCGCCGCGCCGCCATCTGTATCTCCAGCGACACGTGGCCGTCCCGACCTGCACCCGCTCCCGGGGTCCGATCATGGAACCCCCGGCCGTCGCCGGCTTAATGCAGAGACACCGGCTGAAACAACAGGCTTCTAACCTCGACCATCCAAAGCTCGTCTGGGTTGAAGACGGCGGTCTCCCCCACGCCGTCGCAGAATTCGCACACCCGCGTGTGAATCAGCTTGCCCTCGCCTAGCCACGAAGTGGTAGCGCTGGGACACCATGCCGATCAGCTAAAACGGATTAAGCGGAAAGGTTGATGCTTGATTTGAAGAGCATTAGACCCGCCTTGAGCGTCTTATGAAGCAAAGCCAGGTCGTCTGTATACCATTCGGGATCATATTCGTATCCGATGGCGTGAAAAGGCGCCGGATAGTCTCCCCAGAACACTTTATCGTAAACACGACGAGTAGCTTCGTCGTTGCTTTCGAATTGCCCGTTAACCGACGCGGCTACATCCGTGAAGAGGTTCCATATGTTAAGAGAAGCATCATGATCGAAACTAGACGTTGGTTCTTTCCGTAGCCATTCTTCAAGGACATCAAAGTCGTAAAACGCCGGATCGTCGTCTTCCAAGGTGATATCTTGACCACGAAGAAAAAGACGCAGCATCGCAAGGCTTTTAAAACATGCGACTCTGCCGTCGGCTGAAAGTAGAACACCGTCTTTTTCGTTGCCGAACCACACAAAACAGGCTACCTCTTTTTCGAGTCGATATTGACAGAGGTAGTATTTGCGCATCATAGACGTTCTCCGAAAGCGCTAAACCTCGACGGCCACCCCCTCTTCCTGGACGGTCACTTTATCAAGCCCCTCGTCCCTCAAAGTGCCTTCGAGGGCGTCGAGTGCCGAGTCTTCCCCGTGGACCAGGAGGATGTTTGGCTTGGACTTCTTGAATCGTTTGCCGAAATTGACAAGCTCCTCGCGGCCGGCATGGGCGCTGAAGGAATCGAGGACGTGGACCTGGGCGTTGAGCATATACGTCCGGCCCAGGATGCGCAACTCCCTCTGCCGCTCGACGATACGCCGGCCGAGGGTGTGTTTGGCCTGGAAGCCGACGATGACGACGCTGTTGTCGGGGTTTTCGACGTTGTTTTTGAGGTGGTGCAGGATGCGGCCGTGCTCGCACATGCCGGCCGCCGAGATGATTATGGCCGGGTGGTCGATGTAGTTGAGGCGGATGGAATCCTGGACCCGCTGGATGTAACGGATGTGGTTGAGCCGGAACGGGTCCCCCGCTCTGGCCATCAGCCGCTGGATCTCGCCGTCAAAACACTCGTCGTGCATGCGGAACACCTCGGTAAGGTTGACGGCCAGGGGGCTGTCCACGTAGACGGGGATGAACGGGATGGCCAGCCGGGCTTCGAGCCGTTTAAGCGAGTAAATAAGCTCCTGCGCGCGTTCGAGCGCAAAACTGGGGATGATAATCTTGCCGCCGCGGGCGTGCGTTTCGTTGATAACGGCTGCCAGATCGTCTTCCATGGCTTCGATAGGCTTATGGTCGCGGTCGCCGTACGTGCTTTCCAGGATGACCGTATCGGCTTCCGTGGGCTGCCACGGGTCCTTCAGAATGGGCGCGTTCTTCCTGCCGAGGTCGCCGCTGAAGATAAGCCGTTTGTTCGAGCCGTTTTCGCTGTACTCGATTACGACAATCGACGACCCAAGCACGTGGCCCGCCTCGCGAAAGGTAACATAGATGTCCGGCAGAATCTCAAACCGGTGGTCGTACGACGCGCATTGGAAGCGCTTCATAACCTCTTGAACATCAATATCTTTATACAAAGGAGGAATGAATTCACGCTTCTTTTTCGACAGGTACTCCGCGTCCCGCTGCTGAATGTGGGCGCTGTCCTTCAACATGATGCTGCAAAGGTCGCGCGTCGCCGAAGTCGAATACACGAGCCCGTTATAACCCTTTCGGTCGAGCACCGGCATCAGACCGCTGTGGTCGATGTGCGCATGGCTGAGCACAACGGCGTCCAGCGTCGTCGGGTCGAACCCAAGGCTGCGGTTTTTGATGTCGGCCTGTTTGCGCCGCCCTTGGAACATGCCACAGTCGAGCAGGATCCGATGTCCATTGATTTCCAACAAGTGTTTGCTGCCCGTAACTTCGCGGGCGGCGCCGTACGACGTGATCTTCATTTACCTGCGACTCCTTATGATGCTCATTCTAAACAACTTACAACCGTGTGTTCCGTTCGTGTTTCAACTGTTTAGCCCGGAACGGCGCCCGGCAGGGCTTCCGCCAGTAACGCGCGCGCGTGTTCCACGCTTACCGCCGAAAGCGACCCGTCCAGCAGCCGGGCAAGCTCTTCGACCCGGGCCTTATGGTCCATCCGGACCACGCTGGTGGCGGTCCGGTTCTTCTGCGTAGTCTTGACGACGTGGTAATGGGAATCCGCAAGCGCCGCGATTTGGGCAATATGCGTGATGCACACCGTCTGGTGTGACCCCGCCAGCCGGCGTATCTTTTCGGCCACGCTTCGGGCGATGTGCCCCCCCACTCCCGCGTCGATTTCGTCAAAGATCAGCGTGGGAATCTTGTCGGCCTCGGCGAACACGCTTTTCAAAGCCAGCATAATGCGGCTGATTTCGCCGCCCGACGCCACTTGGCGCAACGGTTTCAGCTTTTCGCCCGGGTTGGCCGACAGCATGAACTCGACATGGTCCACCCCCGTGGCGTTCAGCTCGGTGTCGGTAAAAGACGTTTTGAAGGCGCCGCCTTTCATTCCCAGCTCCTGCAAAGCGGTTGTAACCAGCTTATCGAGCTTTTTCGCCGCGCTTTTGCGTTTTTGAGACAGGCCGGCGGCGGCTTTTTGGGCCTGATCGGCCGCAACCTCAAGCTGCGCCCGGATTTCGGCGAGCCGCTGGCCGCGTTGCGCGTAGGCCTCGACCTCGGCCGCCGCCTTTGTCCTGTACTCCAGAATGGCCTCGATTGAGGCGCCGAATTTGCGCTTCAAGTCACCGATCACGGCGAGCCGCTCGTTAAGCTGTTCCAGCTCGTCCGGGTCGAAATTCAAGCCGTCGGACAGTTGCCGGACCTCGTCCGCCGCCTCTTCAACGGCCACCCGCGCGGTTTTCAACTGCTCGGCCAGCGCCTTAAACCGCTCGTCGATTTCGGCCAGCTCTTCCAGATCGGCCAGGGCCGCATCAAGCGCGGTCACCGCCGCGCCCTCGTCCCCTTCATAGAGAACGGTCCGAACGTGGGAAGCCAGGTTAAACACCTGTTCGGCGTTCGTGATGAGGTTGCGGCGCGCCTTAAGTTCTTGCTCCTCGCCGGGTTGGAGATTTGCCCCGTCTATCTCCCCCACTTCGTGCTTCATAAACTCCACGCGCCTGGCCCGTTCACGGTCGTCCGACTCGATCTCAACTGCCGCCCGGTGAAGCGCGCGCAACCGTTCCACCAACTCCCCCACTTCGCCCGCCAACGCCTCCGCGCCGGCGAAAAAGTCTATCAGGTCCAGCTGGCGGTCGGTTTTGAGCAGCGACTGGTGCTCGTGCTGCCCATGAATATCGACGAGTTCGTCGCCCACCGCCGCCAGTACGGACACCGGAGCCAGACTGCCGCAAACGTACGCCCGGCTCCGGCCTTCCGCCGTCACAACGCGCGACAGCAACAGCTCCCCATCTTCAAGTAGAATGTCGTTGCCGCGAAGGATGGCCGCAAGCCGCCGCGACGGCTTTGGCAACCGGAATACGGCGTCGATCTTGGCCCGCTTCGCCCCTTCGCGGACCGTTTCCGACGAAGCCCGGCCGCCAAGCACCAGGTTCAGCGCGCCGACCACGATCGATTTTCCCGCCCCCGTCTCCCCCGTCAGCACGTTAAACCCGTGCGTAAACTCGACTTCCACGTCGTCAATCAGCGCATAATTCTGTATCCGCAAAACTTCCAGCATCTACTGGTTCCCGCTACAGATCCTAACAATGATGCACTTAGGCAGCAACTTCACGTCCTGCCATAAAGCCGCCTCCCCTGGCTTAGTATTGTCGACACAATGTGGCCCTGAACATGCCGCCAACGTTCGGCCTCGCTACGGATGTACACGAGTATGTCTTTGGCCACCGGATACCTTCCCAGCCTTCTATATGCCCGGCCTGTAAGCAGGCGCCGGTGGCGCCGGGCTTCTTCGGAATCGGGCACGATTATCAGCAGGTCGACGTCTGATCCCTTTCTTGCAGTCCCGTCAGCTCGAGACCCAAAAAGAATCACTTCCTCGGCCTCCAATTCGTCGACAAGGCTGTCTGTCATCGATTGGAGCAGTTCTTCGTCCTTGAGTGTCTCATTGTCTCTTTTGCCGATCATACGGTTACATCCGTTTCGTCAAGCCAACAGCCGCAGGTGGGCGAGGAACTCCCGGTTCCCCGCCGGTCCCAACAGTGGAGAGGGTATCACACCGGGGGTTTCAAATCCGAGTTCGTGGGCGGCTGCTGTGACGTCTTCCACCACCTTACGGTGGACATCCGCGTCGCGCACCACCCCCCTTTTGCCTACCAGCTCTTTGCCCGCCTCGAACTGCGGTTTGATCAGCGCCACGCCTTCGGCCTTTTCGGCCAGCAGCTCTTTCAGCGGCGGCAACACCAGGCGCAACGAGATAAACGAGCAGTCGACCGTGAAGAAGTTCGCCCGTTCGGGCATCTGGCCGGGCGCGAGCGACCGAATGTTCGTGCGTTCCATGACGACCACGCGCGGGTCCTGGCGCAACTTCCAGGCAAGCTGGCCGTAGCCTACGTCCACCGCATACACCCGCGCCGCGCCGCGTTGCAGCAGACAATCCGTAAACCCGCCCGTCGACGCCCCCACGTCAATCGCTACCACGCCGGTTACGTCAAGCTCAAACCCGTCCAGCGCCGCCTCCAGCTTGTGCCCTCCCCGGCTGACGTAAGGCTCTTCGGCCAGAATGGTTAACGGCGTGTCTTCCGGCAGGCGCATACCTGGCTTGTCGAGCGTTTCGCCGTCCGGCCCAAGCACGTTCCGGGTGTGGATAAGGCCCTGGGCTTTCGAGCGGGTTACCCCCGCTTGGCGTTGCACAAGGATATCAAGCCGCTCTTTTTTCAATGGCAGTACCTATTACCCTGAAAACTGAATCCCCGCCAGGTTTTGCTGGTGCCATGGTGCCATGGCGTTATGGTGTTATGTGTTATAGTGTTATGTGTTGTGATGTTATGTGTTGTGGTGCAGGCGTCCCGCCTGCTCTTTAGCATCTGCAGTCAATTGCAGGCAGCGCACCTGCAGTCAATTGCAGGCAGCGCACCTGCAGTCAACTGCAGGCGGGACGCCTGCACCACAAAGCCCGCAAATGTTAGTGCCCGTTTTCCACAAGCGCGACGGCTTGGACGCTTATAGCTTCTTCGCGGCCTTCAGGGCCGACGCCTTCGTTTGTTTTGGCCTTAATTGACACGTTTTCCGGCACAATTCGCAGCTTTTTTGCCAGGTTTTCGCGCATTCGGTCGAGGTACGGGTTAAGCTTCGGGGTTTCGGCGATGATATTGGCGTCAATATTGAGAACCGCGTATCCCCTCTCCCCCACTTTCTGCGCGGCCTGCTGGAGCAACTGCATGCTGTCGGCGTCCTTATAGCGGGGATCATTGTCGGGGAACATTTGGCCGATGTTGCCGAGCGCGGCGGCCCCCAGCAGGGCGTCGATCACGGCGTGGGCGAGGGCGTCGGCGTCGGAATGGCCCCTAAGCCCTTTGTGATGCGGGATTTTCACCCCGCCAAGGATCAGCGGCCGGCCTTCCACTAGCCGGTGCAGATCGTAACCGATTCCAATACGCATTTCAGGCCAGTCCCTCCTTCACCACGCATTCGGCCAACGCCAGGTCGGTGGGCGTGGTTACCTTGAAATTGAGCGGCGAGCCCATCACCAGCTTCACGCGCCCGCCCGCGCGCCGCACAAGGGTGGCGTCGTCCGTGGCCGTATAGGCCCCGTCACGGGCCGATTGATGAGCCCGGCGGATTACGTCTACCTGAAACGTCTGGGGCGTCTGGCACGCCCACAACGTCTCGCGCGCCGGAGTTTCGACCAGAAACGCCTCGGTATCGCCGTTGAGGATGGTATCCGCACTCGGTATGGCTACGGTAGCGGCGCCGAATGCTTCGGCGGCATCGATGGAAGCCTTCACGGATTCTTCACTTACAAACGGCCGGGCTGCGTCGTGTACCACGGCGATTTCAGTCTTCTCGTCCAACCGGGCCAGCCCGTTTGCCACGGAATCCTGCCGCTGAGGCCCCCCGGCCGTCAACGCAAACCGAAGGTTCGGAAAGGCATCTCGCAGGACTTTATCGAAAGCCGTTTCGTGACCTTCGGGAACGACAACAACCGCGCCATCCACCAGCCCCAGCCCGGCGAACCGCTCCAACGTGCGCACCAGCATCGGTTTGCCGCCGATTGGCACAAGCGCCTTGGGCCCGCCCAGGCCAAGGCGCACACCCATTCCGCCTGCCGCCACCACCAGTTGAGCGATCACGACGTGACGCCGCTCAGCTTGCCGAAAATCATTCTGCCTGCGGCGGTTTGCAAAACGCTTGTTACGACCACGGACACGCTGTGCCCGACGTGATCGCGGCCCCCGTCGACAACCACCATGGTGCCGTCGTCAAGGTAACCCACGCCCTGGAAGGCTTCTTTGCCTTCTTTAATGATTTTGACTTCCATGTGTTCGTCGGGCAGGACGGCCGGCTTGAGTGCGTTAGCCAGATCGTTGATATTGAGCACGGCTACGCCGTCGATCTGGGCCACTTTGTTGAGATTGTAGTCGTTGGTGATGATTTTCGCGTTATAATCGCGCGCCAGACGAAGCAGTTTGGAATCGACCTCCCGAATGTCGGGATAGTCGTCCTCGACAATAACCACGTTGGTTTTATCGGTCTTGCTTTGCATGGCCCTGAGGATATCGAGGCCGCGCCGCCCTTTGGCCCTTCTGAGCACGTCGGGCGAGTCGGCGATATTCTGCAACTCGCCCAGAACAAACCGCGGCACGATCAGCATCCCGTCCAGGAAGCCGCTGTCGCAGATGTCGGCAATGCGCCCGTCGATAATCACGCTGGTGTCGATGACCTTGGGGCTGCCGTATTCGTTGGAACGTTTATGCACTGCGCGGATGAGCGATTCCCAGTTGGACGCCCGGGTCAGGCCAAGCGAAATGCCCGTAAAGCCGAAGACAAGCACGACCGTAACCATCAGAAAAACCTGAACGTTCGGCTCAGCGGTGGGCCACCACAGCAAAATGTACCGCGTCACCGCCCAGCCCATCATCATGGCAAGCGTGATGGCCACGAGCGCGGGCGATATTTTCTCGAACATCTCCTGCGTGACGAAGTTGAGTAAGAGCAGCACAATCAAAGACAACACGAACCCAATGCCGCCTCCTACGATAGCCCAGGGAAGCTCGTTGACAGCGGCCGCGCTGGTTTCATTCAACTGGTCGACAATGTAGCGGGCCCAGATGACGCCCATCGTTACACAGGCAAGCACGAATAAAACACGGATTATTTTTACGGTCATAGAAGCAAATCTCCCACGTATGAGTGCACATAAAACATTTTAGTCTTTTCCGAATTTACGTTTAAACTATAGCATACGACACTGGTTATTGTCTTGTAACTGATTGCAAAACGTGCACTTCCGAAGAAGCGGTTATGCTTCCATCGCTTCAACGCAACCAACGACAATTTCCGTAAGCCGGGGTTGGATAGCGTTTGCGGTGGCAATGATTTTATCGACATCAGCCTTGACGAGCGCGTCGGGTAAACATTCATCCGTAATGGCGGAAAAACCCAGCACACGCAACCCGGCATGCACCGCCACGATGACTTCGGGCACGGTGCTCATGCCCACGGCGTCGGCCCCGATCGTCCGCATGAAACGGTATTCGGCGGCGGTCTCGAGGTTCGGGCCCGTTACGGCAAGATAAACCCCGCGCTGAAGGCGCATATTTTTTGCCAGGGCCACCGAATCCGCAAGTTCAACGAGTTTCTTGTCATAAGGTTCGCTCATATCGGGAAACCGCGGGCCGAGCGCATCGTCGTTGGGCCCAATAAGCGGGTTGTCGCCCATGAGGTTGATATGGTCGGTGATCACCATGAGGTCGCCCGCTTTGAACTGCGGGTTAAGCCCCCCGGCCGCATTAGAAACTACCAATACCTTTGCCCCCAGCCCCTTCGCAACACGCACCGGGAAGGTAACCTGCTGCATCGTATAGCCTTCGTAGACGTGGACCCGGCCGGACATCGCCAGCACCGGCGTGCCGCCCAGCCGGCCAAGAATGACTTCGCCGTTGTGGGTGTCGACGGTTGGCGTGGCAAAGTGGGGTATGTCCTCGGTTTTCAGCCTGCATTCCACTTCAATTTGTTCGGCCAGGTTTCCCAGGCCTGTCCCGAGCACCATTGCAATAGCGGGCTCGAGGCCGCACACGCTGCGGATCTTTGAAACCGCCTCATCAATCTGCAACCGCAATGCCGACATCAACTGCCTTTCTAAATCTTAGCCAAACGCGACCGGACGTCTTCCGCCTTCAGCCCCTCGATTCTGAGCGTTTTGTCGCGCGATTTCTCACCTTTTACAACAGTAACGTTCCGGCGGGGGATTTTGAAGACTTTGGCCACGTAATCCGCCAGCGCCCGATTGGCCGCCCCCCCCACCGGTGGGGCCGTCACCGCCACACGCACCCGACCGTCCGGCTCGACTGTAAGGTTCACCCTCGACGACTTCGGTTGAACGCGCACAGTCAGCAGGACATAACCTTCTTTCGCCTCGACTATGTCCATGGGACCAGCCCCCTGATCTTCAGCGCCAATATCTTGAACGTTGTAAAGCGAAAAGTCAACAAACTTGAAAAGGTCCGTAAATTAATACCCGGCAAAGCCGCAAAGTTTCGCCGAAAAAACAAAAACTCTGGCGAAACTTGCCGCCAGAGTCGTAATCAGCAGTTCTGATTAGCGGAAACAGGTCTCCTCCCGCAGTTTATACTGCAAGGAGGTCAGGCCACTTCGGCCTCTTCGAAGTACTCGGCAAAACACTCGGGATGCCAGTATTCACCGTTGATTTCAACGACATCGCCGAACGTCAGCTCGACCTCTTCGATATGTTCGTTGCAAAGCGTACAACGCACAACTCGTCACCTCCTTCTTGAGTAAATTGTTGACTTCCCCAAAAATAATCGGCGCGGGGTATATCACAGTTGACAAGGCGCTGTCAAGAAAAAATTTCATCACGGGACGCGAAAAAAATCGCCCGGTGCAGGCTCCGCGGTTTCACGGGTTGATTTGTGCGCGGGACAAGAACAAGATTAAACAGCGCATCCCCTGCGGGTGTGACTTTTTAAGTCACTGACACTACACGAGTTGCGCGACTTCCCCGGGCCTGGCCGGCGCAAAAAGACGTTGACCCGTTAGTCCTTCCCCACCAAGATCTTAACCTCGGCCCGGCGGTTTTCCGGAAAAACGTTGAGCCGAATAATTTTGCCGTTTTGGAATTCTCCCTCGACAATGGTCTGCATTGGCGCGTGCAGCTTGAAAGCCACGTCCCACTCCGCCGGCCAGGCCGGGAGTAGCCATATTCGGCGCCCTTCGCATTGCATGACCATGCGCTGGAGCGCCGTCATGGCGACCGAGCCGTGGTCCTGGTCGGGGATCCAGTCGTAGTTCGGCCCCCAGAACGCGCAGAACCGGCTGCCTTTATGCCAGGTGAGGAAGTTTTTGGCGGTGGTTTCGGCGGCGGTCTCCCCCAGTCCCAGCATGGCCGCCTGGATGGGGTCCTGGTTCCACCCGCCGGGCCCGGGATGGAGCCGGCGTTCCCACGTGGCCAGGGCAACGTCCAGCCCCGGCTTGTCCACGCCGTAAAGCCGGTACGGGAAAACCGCGTACAGCTCCGGGTTTTCCACGTTCGCTTTCTTCGAGTACTCCCGCGCCGGCAGAAGCACCTTTGTGCCGTCTTTTTCGCCGGTGGGAATCGCCGGCAGGTCGGCCTGCAACCGGCGCCACATCTCTTCGTAAGGCTTAATCAGGTTGCCGGGCAGGTCGAGCAGGCGCGGCAGCACGTAGCGCAAACCGGCGATTTCGGGCAACGGGTCGGTGGCCGCGTGCCAGGTTTCCAGCGATTGCGCATTATTGAAAAGAATTTTCCCGTCCGGTCCCCGGTCCCAATGCTCGTTGAAAAACGTCAGAATCGAGTTGGCGGTCGGCAGGTAGCGGGCCAGGAAAGCCTCGTCCTGCGACACCGCGTACCGGTCGAGCACCAGGGCGATCCACTCGATGCCGCCCGACCAGTAGCGGCCGATGTAAGGGTTTTTGGCCTGGCCGGGCTTCAATCCATCGCGGTCCCAGCCGTAACCGAACCCCCCGTTGCAGTACGTGCCCCAGAAATACATCGTTTCGGGGTAAAACGCGCCGTTGTGGCCGTACCAGGCGCGGGTGCGGGCCTCGCAGAACGGCCGCGCCCGTTCGAACATGGCGAACAGGGACTCCATCAGGTCGAAATCGCCCGCGTACGGCATCGACCAATACGGCAACCGCGTGTTCTGGAACCAGTACGCCCCGCCCCAACGGCGGTAATCGGCGTTGAACGTCTTGCCGTCGATTTCAGCGTCGACGCAAAACAACGAGCCGTTAAACTTAATCGGAAAGGCCCCGCGGCCCGCGCAGGCGTTGATAAACCGCTGCAGGGCGTACCCGCGGGTGACGTCGGCCGCCGTGGCTGTCCGGACGCTGGCGCCTTTCAGGGCTTTGGGGCTGACCGGCCCCGAGGCGTAGATCCAGCTCCGGTCCCAGAACGACGCCCACCACGCGCGGTGATCTTTCAATGCCTGTTCAAGCCCAACCTGGCGGGCCTCCGCGCGCTGCCGTTCCAACATCGCCAGCCAGCCGTCCGGCGTCTCCCCCTGCGTCGTCAATACCTGGATTGCCACGCTATGTCGCGTCGCTGCCGGGGCGGCGAGCGTAAACCGGTCTTTACTTTTGAAGCCATTCCCCTCGATCATGCCGCCGAACGTCCGGCCCATCAGCGGGTCGTTCGCCGGGTCGAACAGTTCCGCCAGATCCTGGTGTTTCAGCGTGGACGGATAAATCGATGCCCGGTTGCTGTGGCGCCAGACGACGCAGTCTGCCTGGGCATCAAGCACTTCATCGGCATAACTCACCGGCGGGTCATTCGCCGACGGCCCCTCGGCCCCGCCGGCTTCTTCGTTGCTCAGCGGCCTGTCTTCCGTCCGCCACATCTCGAGCGCCGCCTCCATCGCGAACGGCGCGCCGCCAGACGCATCGACGTGGATAACGGGCCGGTTCGCGTCCACCCAGACCCGCAGTTCGACAGCCCCCTCGCCCGCGCCCCCGCGGAGGGCAATCTCCCCCTGACGCAACCGCAACTCCTGCCGGAAAGGCGTTCCCGCCCGAAACGGGTTCGGCTCGAGCTTCACACGGACGCGCCCGAGTTTGATCAACCGGCAATTTTCGTCCCACGCGTCCGACTTGCTAATGTAAAAGAGCAGGTCGCCGCCCTCTTCCACCCACACATTCAGCGCCACGTCCCCATTACCCAACGGCATCGACCCCGAAGAATCCCTGCTCGGCGAATCCCACACGACGTTGCAGGCATCGAGATTCGCCTCAGGCGCCGAAAGCACCGCCAAAACCAGAAGAGCTGCAATATTCGTCATCATGTCGTACCTCCTCCCGGCAATATCCCACGCTAACCCCTCCTATTGCAACGTCCGCCGATCACTGGCCACCGGCCACCGGCCACCAATATCTTGCGCAGCGTCCGCCGGCTCAGGTAAACTTAAAGGCGTTGCGCTCGTAGCTCAGTGGATAGAGCACTTGCCTCCGGAGCAAGGGGTCGCGCGTTCGAGTCGCGCCGAGCGCGCCATTTTTTTTTGCTTCCCCACCTGTCATTGCGAGCGTTCATGCCGCTGACACGGCACAACGCTTCAGAAGAAAATGGCAAACAACCGCCATTTTCTTAAGAGCCCGCACTGCCTCCGGCGCCGATTCATTGAGAAAAAAAGCCATCCGAGGTAGGCCGACTTCGCCGAAGTCGGCCTCAACGTCCGCGGCCCAGGTTAACCAAATAGCCCGATGGCGGTCCAGGCCACAAGAGCGAAGCGCACTTGGTGAACGATGCGCGGAAACGTCCAGACGCTCTGCCCGGAAAGGCCGACTTCGGCGAAGTCGGCCTACGGCGGGGGTTTTTTCCGTGCGGCGGCGCGCTGTTTGGCTTTGACGCTTTTGCGCAGCGCCGTCGTCCAATTGGCGGTGAACCGCGGATCGGCGTCCTCGGCCAGATTCCATTGCTCGACGGCGGCGGCCGCGTCGCCTTCGTTCGCGGCGAGGACGGCCCGCGTCAGCGCTTTGCGCGCCTGACTTGTGGCCCGCTGGGCGCGCCGTTTATCCTCCCCGCTCGTGTCGGGCTTGACGTACACGAACTCCTCCGGTTCCGGCCCGCAGCCCGCGCCGCGCAGCCACCGCCGCCGCGACTGGTACGTGTTCCAGCCGATGTCCACCCCCGGTCCTTTCGACAGGAACTCGGCGTACTTCCGCAACTCCGCGCCCAGCCGCGTGATCGCGCCGATATGCGGCCGGGCCTGCTCGTGCTGGAACGTGTACTTCTCCGAAACCGCCTGCGTCTGCGCCGCGACCGTCCCGTTGCGCATCTCCGACGCCGCCCGGCCGACCATCACCTGCAGGATGGCCATGTTGTGGGCCATATGCACGCCGAACGGGTGTATCCACTCCTTCATCTGCGTCAAGTCCAGCGCGTCCGCCAGCGCCGTGTTGTATTCCGCCTGCTCGTACGGGCACACCGGCCGTTTCGCCAACGGCACCCCCGCCAGGTCCGCGCCCCCGTGCTCCTGCGCCATCGGGCACGTCTCCCAGTTGGGGCAATGATCGCCGCACGTCCGCAGCCGCCGCGAATACAACCCGTGGATGTACGCGTTCCGGTTGCCCCGCGGCGCGCCCGTCAGCTCGAACCCGCCGTGGAACCGGCACCGCCCGCTCCGGTGCGTCGAACCCAGCTCGCAAGGCGTCCCGTCCAACAACCGCGCCCCGCAGATACGCCGCCCCACCCGCGTCTCTGCCGCTTCCACCGCATCCAGCCACGCATCGTCCCAAGACGCCGCACGTGGCGTACCCATCGACGTCGAAACGCGTTCCGAGTTCTGAGTTGACAGTTCTGAGTCGTCCGCCTCCGGCTCCAACGCCCATTCCACCGTCGCCGGCATCTCCTCCGCCGGACAACACCGTAGCACCTCCACCAGCTCGTCGAACGTGCCTTTAACTGCAGTGGACGGTGGCCGGTGGTCAGTGGCCGGTAGATCGGTGGACGGTGGATGGTGGTCGGTGGACGGTAGATCGGAGGACGGTGGACGGTGGCCGGTGGCCGGTAGATCGGTGGTCGGTGGCTGGTGGTTGGTGGCGGGTAGATCGGTGGACGGTGGCTGGTGGTCGGTGGCCGGTAGATCGGTGGACGGTGGCTGGTGGTCAGTGGCCGGTAGATCGGTGGACGGTGATCGGTGGTTAGTGGACGGATTGGGGGACGGGGTTTTGGTGGCCGGCCCTTTGGCCGCTGCTGCGCTCTGGACAGCGGGTAGATCGGCGGACGGGGCGCGTAGGCCCGATTCCGCTTCCGATTCGAGCCGAGCCAGCTCCGCCCGACGCAATACTTCCGCCGGCGACGGCGGAATCGGCACCGGCTCCGCACCCATCGACACCAGCTCCCGGTTCAACCCGTCCATCTCCATATGCCAACCGCTGCTCATGGCGTTATCTCCAGTTATTCATCCTTCATCCCTCATCCTTCATCCTTCTCTTCCAACTGCCTCTATTTATATAGCTCGCGGCGGTGCCGTTTTTTGCCGTTTTGGCAGGGGCAGATTTGGCGGAAACAGGGATAGATTTTGGGAAACAAGGGGGATTTAGTTGACGCGGTGTGTGCTAAATATTTGTATTGTTAGAAAATAAACGAAATAAAGAATGGAAAGGACGTAAAGGAGTTTTTTTTTGCGGCTGTATGGAGGCTGAAGGCTGGAGGCGGGAAATCTTCAGATTGGACGGGATAACTGGATTACCGGGATTCGTGCGGCGGATTCGCTCATGGGCTCGCCTGTTGTTTCATCCTTCATCCTTCATCCTTCATCCTTTCCCACCCCGCCCCGTTAGCGCCTCCCGCGCCTTTTGCGTTCTCTTTCCGTTTCTACAAACACAACGGACCCCGCCCTCATCGGCCCTGTCAGTTAGCCGGTGGCTGTACTACGGCAAATCTTTACAGGGTGCTTTTGGTTGCACATCAGGGTTATTTTGTATAGCATCTGAATATAATGGGGAGCTGAAAACTTGCTTCACCATTTATTGTCGCGGGGGTTATTGCTGATTGAGGGCCACCTTTGCTGAAAAAGGTTGAAAGCAAAGTCATCGGTTTAGACCTATTTGCCGGAGCCGGTGGCATGTCCTTGGGCGCGCGTATGGCGGGCATAAAAGTTAAGCTTGCTATTGAAAAAGATCCCAATGCCGCAAGAACCTATGCGCATAATCATCCCGAAACAAAGATGCTTGTTGCCGACGTCACTGATATTCATGAGATAAACCTTGCAAAGAGAGGAAAGGTATCCATTCTCTTTGGTGGGCCGCCCTGTCAAGGGTTTTCCACCTCCAACCAGCGAACTCGAACCTCATCCAATCAAATTAATTGGCTCTACAAGCAATTCGTGCGTATCGCGCGCCTGTGGCAGCCGGACTGGGTGGTCTTTGAAAATGTACGTGGAATTGTGGAGACGGACGGGGGAATTTTTCGCGACATGATACTATCAGAACTTGACGAAGCAGGATACACTACAACCTCCAGCGTCTTGTGTGCGTCAAGCTTTGGCGTCCCACAACGACGGTCACGGTTTTTCATCTTAGGCTCACTTCATGGTCTTCAAGCACAATTTCCAAGAAGAGGTGCCGATAGTTATGTTACAGTCAGCCAAGCTATTTCTGATCTTCCGCCACTTCGTAGCGGTGCAAAAGACGACTACTTGCCGTATGCTCTTAAACATGCAAGTGAGTATGCACAAAACATGCGCAACGGCAAGGCAGGCTGCAAGAACCATCTCGTTACCGCGAATGCGCCCCATGTCATTGCACGATATAAATACGTTCCCCAAGGAGGAAACTGGCAGAACATACCTTTGCGGATGATGAAAAACTACAAAGACCGAACCCGCTGCCATACTGGAATATATTATCGTTTACAAGAGGATGCGCCTTCTGTCGTGATAGGCAATTTCCGCAAGAACATGCTCATTCACCCAACACAGGATCGGGGTCTGTCCGTTCGTGAAGCGGCAAGATTACAGTCTTTTCCCGACTGGTACGAGTTCACCGGAAGCATCGGCTTTCAACAGCAGCAGGTAGGTAATGCTCTGCCACCGTTATTGGCAAGAGCAGTCTTTGAATCCGTACTATTACAGTCTTAAGAAAGCGGTGTTACATGGTCTCTATTTCGAAAGTGAAGTACAAGGTCGACCGAGATCTGGTGGCGTGGCTACTTTCACGTAAGAAAGAAGATTTTCCGCAAGGTACAGATTACATTTCCCAATTCAATACGTTAAGGTCGCGGCTTGCAGAAATCCTCAAAGAAGTTGACAGAGCGGCGCTTTTTTTCTCGGCGAAAGAACTAATTGCACAAGGGAGCACCAATATCGACGACCTCGTATACTTGACAAATCATGGTCCGGAACATGTGACGCAAGTCATCCAAAGAGCCACAGACCTTCTGATCGACTCCAAGTGTAAGCTGTCACCATACGAATGCTATATACTCCTTGTCGCAATCCTCTTTCACGACATCGGAAACCTCTATGGGAGGGCTAAACACGAAACCAAAGCGCTCGAGATCATGTCTGCTCTCGGTGACTTGGCAGGAGCAGACCGCTTGGAGCAACGCACAATTCTGAAAATAGCTCTCGTACATGGGGGCAGTTATCATGGCAGTAAGGATACGATTAGTCGACTTCAAGCGCAAGACGCTGTACTTGGTATAACCGTGCGCAAAAGGTTTCTCGCGGCTATTCTCCGACTTGCTGATGAACTCGCCGATGATTGTTCAAGAGCGTCACGTTACATGTTGCGCAAAGGCTTATTGCCCAAAGGCAGCGAAATTTTTCATGTTTATTCAGACTCTCTCAAGTCCGTCCAGATTGAGGACGGAGAAATACGGCTAAGGTTTGATTTAGAACAGGATGTTGCACTAAGGGAGTTTACGAAAGGGGACAAGACCCAGTACTTAATTGACGAAATAAACTCACGAGTACTGAAGATGCATCGGGAGCGGATATACTGCATGCGTTACATGCATAAAGAGGTTAACCTGGAGAGTATCCGCGTAGATATAACCATCCATTCACCCGTTGACACTATAGCTGGTGAAGACAATCAAGAGTCAATTCTCCTTTCACCAGAAAGAATACAGTATACGCTATCGGAGATCGGCTACCCCGGGTGTGAAGATAGTGTTATGCTTTATAACTGCTGTGGCCAAACAACCTTAAAGACAGGACTCGACATAAAAAATATTCTTGAGGCAAAGCGGAGTGACCGGAATGGCTAACATTGCCCTCTCGAAGAATCCATTTTCTGTAACAACGCCGGAAGACATGAAGGCTTCGGATGTTGTTTCACTTTTTGTAGATGTTTTGCCTGACTTTCCCCATATACAACAGTCTGGACATGCTTTTCTTCACGGTCCACGTGGCTCAGGCAAAAGTATGATCTTCCGTTATTTACAGCCAGACTGCCAGTCTTTGGCCCACCAAGTTGCTCTAAAGGATTTGCCATTCTTTGCCATCTATATTCCGCTCAAGAAGACTGACTTTACAATCACTGAAATTGGCCGACTTGAGGGGAAACATGCCAGCGACGCGCTTAACAGCCATCTCCTCACGATGCATTTTTCAACAATAGTCTGTGAAACCTTTGGCGCAACCGCGTTTCCAGAACAAGACACAAGTCCAGCCTTAGACGCCGTACGTCAGGTCGTGGAGCAAGTTTTTGTCAGGCTGTTGAAGCAGTGGGGGTGGGAGGGTGAGTGTCCTGACGCACTTGATCTTGCTTCTGTAACAGAAGCATTCAAAGCAATGCAGAAGACGTGTAATGACATGTATGCAAGCCTAAAGACTTACCTGAATAAATTAGCCTTTTCCCAAGATATTATTCCTTATAGAGGCCCCTTAACCGACTATATCGATTTCCTTTTCCCGTTATTGAAAGCTCTCAGCGATTTACCATTCATGCCATCCGCTCCTATCTACTTGTTGCTTGATGATGCCGATAGATTGTCTGAGACACAAACCAAGGTTCTAAATTCATGGGTTGATACCCGCACTAGCAAAATTGTAAGCCTAAAGATTTCGACGCAACGCCAATACAAAACATACTATACTGTTGCTGGTACACGGCTTGATACTCCACATGACTATTCAGAAATAGATATTTCAACTATCTATACAACTTCGTTCAAGGATAAGTACAGAAAACGAGTTGCGAAAATAGTGGAGAAAAGACTCGCTTTAGCTGGTATTGATACGACTGCAGATGACTTTTTCCCCGTTGATGAGGAGCAGGAGGAGGCTATTCAGAAGATCGGGGATCTACTCCGTCAGAAGCACGAGCAGGGGAAGGGGCGGGGATTCCGCCCGAATGACGACGTACTGCGGTATGCGCGGCCTGAGTACATTAAAAGTTTAGCTGGAACCAGCAAGTCCGCGTCTTCGTACTCTTACGCAGGCTTTGAGCAACTTGTTCATTTATCCTCCGGTATAGTTAGATACTTTCTGGAGCCAGCAGCAAAAATGTTTAGCGAAGTAAACTCTATACAGGGAACCAGTTGCCTATGTATTCCGCCGAGGATCCAAAATGCCGTCGTTCGTGAAATGGCAAACGCTTTTCTATTCGATGAGCTAGACAAAGAGGCTCTTGATAGGGGTGGGGAAGCTCCACAAACCGATGATCTTGCTAAATTGGCAAATCTTATTGAAGGGCTGGGAGGCCTTTTTCATCAATGTATCATGTCTAACCGCGCCGAGCGTCGTGTTTTTTCCATTGCTTTTTCAGACACGCCAACCGAAGAAATCCGAAGGATCCTTAGATTCGGGATGCGCTATGGCTATTTTCAGGAATCAACGATAGGCAAAAAGGATAGTAAAAGCTCTGGCAGAACAAGATTGTACGTGCTCAGCCGGAGGCTCGCGCCGGTCTTCAACCTTGATCCAACCGGCTTTGCAGGCTATCTGTTTGTGACAAGTGCGCTCATTGAAGAGGCCCTTACTGCTCCGCGGTCACTTCTTCGACGAGTTGCCCAATCAGGTATTGAGGGTGAAATAGAACCATCCCAACTATCGCTCTTTTAAGAGGTTGTTAAATGAAACCGAAACGTCTTGCTTTGGCCGCGATATCCAGCGAACTATCAAGTCCTGTAGATGTTTTTATATGTTGTGCTAGCTACGAGGACCGATCGCTGTCTGTCGCAACAAACATTGCACAAGATTTAGTGGCGACTGCACTCGTTATGGAAAACGTGAATCTAAGGAGATACGTTCACGCTAATGCAAAGAGACTACTAGCGCTGTTTGGTAACAAGGGCACTATTGTCCCAATAAGCAGCAGTTCGCCATTGACGATAGCTGATGGTATTAGCAACGCCCTCAGAAAAAGGCCGACAGGAAAGCCGCAACGATATCTAATCGATATTACCACGTTCACCCACGAAGGTCTGCTCATTCTTCTGCGCCTGCTGGAGATTCACGGGCAGCCAGGGGACTCAATTAAGTTAGTTTATTCAAGTGCATCATTTTACGGTGGCACAGAAGATGCAGATGTCGGCAGTCGCTGGCTGAGTAAAGGCGTTGAAGAGGTAAGGACTGTATTGGGCTATGCTGGAAAACACCTTCCATCGCGAAAAACGCACTTGATCCTACTTGTGGGCTACGAACATGAGCGCGCAACAAGACTTATTGATATCATTGAACCACACAGACTTTCATTAGGTTATGGACTGTCCGGCAGTGAGACAGCCGAGAAGAACCAAGACGCCAACAAGTATTTTTTACAGCTTGTACAAAGAGCAACCTTAAGCTGCAGAGAAGTACATACTTTTCAAATCGCGTGTGATGATCCTCATCTCACAAGGAATGAGATAATAAGAATTGTCAGTCGTAAGCCTGAATTCAATATTTCGCTTGCACCAATGAACAACAAGCTATCCACTATCGGCGCAGCTCTTGCCGCACGTCAAAACCAGGAAATCCAAATCTGCTATGCAGAGGCAACGTTGTACAATTACGCAAACTATTCACAGCCAGGTTCAACATGTTATTTGTTGGACATGCCGGAGTTCTGCCGATGAAGAGCTTCTCCTTACTGATTTTCTAAGAGTGAAGTAAACTGGACTCCTTCGTGTGGTTGACAATTGACGCCAGCCCAACGCCATAGATACATGGCAAATATCTGTAGTAAGGACTCAAGTGCTGAAAAAGAAAGTGCGTAAAAGCAGTTACGCCATGGGTTTTAGCTATAGACTCCACAACCGTAATCTACCGGGAAAGCCAGATCTAAACCGGCCGTAAGCCGACTCAAGCCCGCTAACCCAGCCACCGACCACCGTCCACTCTTCCCCCCCAGTCGCCAACCACCAACCACCATCCACTCTTTCCCCCCCAGTGGCCAACCACCAACCACCATCCACTCTTTCCCCCGAGTCTCCAGTCTCCAGCCTCCAGCCTAAAAAAAAACTTTCACGCCCCCTTTTTCTACAGTTATTCTTACAAAACACACAATACGCCATAATTCTGTCAACCAATTCCCCCTTGTTTCGCAAAATTTGCCTCATCAGCCGACTCCAAAAACGGCACCATTTGCACATACATAATAGAGACAGTTGAAGAAGCATAACCGGTTTCCAGGTTGCGAAGCCGGCGCTCGACTGGCGCCTTTGGCCTCGATGGCGAATTTCCTGGCGTGTAATGGGGTTCCGTTCAATGCGGCGGAGAGGCAGAATGGGCGGGCTGATGAATATGCGCTTTTTAGAACGGGCCATCGAGCTGAGCCTGGAGGGGATGCGGCTTGGGGATGGCGGGCCTTTCGGGGCGGTTGTTTCTCGTGGGGAGACCGTCGTCGGCGAAGCCTGGAACCGGGTCGTGGTCGACTGCGACCCGACGGCGCATGCGGAGGTTCTGGCGGTCCGGGCGGCGTGCCGGCGGGTCGGGAGCGTTCACCTGCCGGACTGCGAGCTTTATGCGTCGTGCGAACCGTGCCCCATGTGCCTGGCGGCGGCGTATTGGGCGCATATCGGGACCATCTACTACGCCAACACGCGGGAAGATGTGCAAGCGGCCGGATTCGACGACGCGGACATTTGCAAAGAGTTTGCCCTTCCCGAAGAATCCCGGACGATTCGTCAGGTTCGCGTCGAGGGCACAGCGGCGCCGCTGGCGTTCCAGGAATGGCTGGCGAAGGAGGACCGGAAGGCGTATTAGCCGGCTTTGCGTTGACAACTTGAGGCTTGGGGTAATACCGCCGGAGATTGCGCCGGGCGGGGACGGTCGGTCGTCGGCATTCCGCTATCGCTGCATGCCTCCTCGTAATGACAGGGGGAGGATCGGGGATTGCGCCGACCGGGGACGGCCGGACGTCGGCATTCCGCTATCGCTGCACGGGTCCTGCTAACAAAAATGCGACTCCCGGCACCGCACAAGTTCATAAATACGGTTACGTATGGAAAAGCAACGCCCGCCGCAGTAGGCCGGCTTCGCCGAAGTCGGCCTCAACGTCCGCGGCCCAGGTTAACCATATAACCCGATGCGCGGTCCAGGCCACGATAGCGAGGCGCACTTGGTGAACGATGCGCGGAAACGTCCAGACGCTCTGCCCGGAAAGGCCGACTTCGGCGAAGTCGGCCTACTGCGGGCGCACTTGGTGAACGATGCGCGGAAACGTCCAGACGCTCTGCCCGGAAAGGCCGACTTCGGCGAAGCCGGCCTACTGCGGATGGCTTTTCTTTCTAAACGAATCGCTGCTGGAGGCGGCGGGTTAAAGCAACGCATGATGCGAAGAACCTGTTTTTCGGCAGCCAGCTCTTTGACATTTGGGGAGGGTTTGGGTAGGTTGGCGGAATGCTTGGATGAGCGCGGAGGGTGTTCCACCCTGTCTTCCAAAAGAAGGCGCTCTTGTCTGAGCAGGCTTTCACGGCGCAACCTGGAGCGCAAGGGAATGGGCCTTATCAGGGGAGTATGGTATTACTGGCTGGAATGGCCGATTCTTCTTGTCAAAAAGTACCTCGGCCTGGATCTCACTATCGGGTGGCGGCCCATCATCGTCAAGCTGGTCCTGATCGGGCTGACGTTGCTGATTCTGCATGAGGTGTTCCTGAGGCTGAAGAGGCGGTTGCGGCGACTCAGAGGCAACAGCGAACCGCTCGCCCCGCATGAGGACAACGGCCTTGTTCCGGCGCAAGGGACGGATGGCGGGATGGGCGGCGCGGTTCAGGCGGCCGACGATCCGGCGGGAACGATCGCGGCACTCAGGAAAAACAAACAGTATGGTCGGCTTGCGCAAGTCTACGCTTCGCTCGGCCGGCACAAGGAAGCGGCGCGGTGTTTCAAGAAAGCCGGGGACCGCAAGCGGGCCGCCGCTCAGTGGGTGATAGCGGGCCGCACGAAAAGGGCCGCAAAACTGCTGGTGAAAGAGGGGGATTACGCGACGGCGGCCCGTTTCTTCGCTGAGACTGGCGATCATCGCAACGCCGCCGTGGCTTACGCCAAGCACGGCAGCCTGGCCGAAGCGGCGGCCGCTTACGCCCGCGCCGGGAAAACGGCGCTCGCCGTGCAGACGTACCGGGATTACTTCGCGCATGCCGAAGACGGCCCGGAAGTCCAGTTCAACGCGGCGCAGGCTTGCCATGCGATGTTGGAGTCGGCCGCGGACACAGTTCCCGAAGAGGACCGAACCGTCTTGCTGGCCGCCGTGGCCGCGCGGTTCGAGCGGGTCAAACGCCACGAGCTTGCGGCGCGTCTGTTCCGAGAGGCGGGGAATCTCGCCCGCGCGGGCGAACTCTACGCCCAGGCCGGCAAACTCGAAGAGGCGGCCCAATGCTTGCGCGAGGCCGGCAACGTTAAGGAAGCCGACCTTATCGGGGCGCGCTTCTACGAAGGGCGCGGGCGGTGGTCCGAGGCCGCGGCGGCGTATGCCGCCGCGGGCGAATTTCGCCGCGCGGGCGACTGCTTCGGGAAGATCAACGACGCCGCCCGCGCGGCGGAATGCTATGAAAAAGCGGGGGAATTTTTCGGGGCCGCCCTCGCGTGCAGCCACCTCGGCGAGTTCGAGAAGGCCATCCGGCTGCTGCAGAACATTCGGGAATCGGACAAGGCCTTCGATCAATCCCGCGCCTTGTTGGGCCGTTGTTTTTATGAGCTCCACGACTACGCCCACTGCGCCGCCGCGCTGGACAATCACCTGACCGGCAAACGGGTCGAGACCTCGAACATCGAATACTTCTACATGCTGGCCCTGGCGTACGAGCAGTTGGGCAAGCTCGACAAATCGCAGCAGATCCTGCTCAAGATCCGCAGCATCAATGTCGGTTACAAAGACGTCACACAGCGGCTTTCGAACATCTCGTCCCGCATCTCGATGGGTATGGAACCGGCCGGCGCCGCTTCGGCGGGAGCAATGCCCACCACCGCCGGGCAGGAACCGCAGGTTATGCGCATGGTCGAGAATCTTCTCGGCAGCCGGTACGCCTTCGAGCGAGAGTTGGGCCGCGGCGGCATGGGCGTCGTGTATCTCGCCCGAGATACGCAGTTGGACCGCCTGGTCGCGCTCAAGTTTCTGGGGACCATGGTGGACGATTCCGAGGAGTCTCGGCAACGGTTTGTTCGCGAGGCCAAAGCCGCGGCCCGCGTCAACCATCCGAACATCATCAGCATCTACGACATCGGCGCGGAACAGGGCAGGGCCTTCATCGCCATGGAATACGTCGAAGGGACCGACCTTACCCGCCGGATTATCGACAAAGGCAAGCTGTCTCCCCGCGAGGCCGTCAACCTCTGTATCCAGGCATGCTCCGCGCTCGATGCGATCCACCAGGCCGGCATCGTTCACCGCGACATCAAACCCGACAACGTTCTAATCACCCATGGCGGACTGGTCAAGCTGACCGACTTCGGGCTGGCCAAGGCGGGCACGGCCCGGCTCACGGCTTCCAATATCATTTTGGGCACGCCCGCATACATGTCGCCCGAACAGACCCGCGACAGCGACGTGGACGCCCGGTCGGACATCTATTCTATGGGACTCGTCCTCTACGAGATGCTGACGGGAAAGTGCGCGTTCGCGGGCGGCAACGCGCTGGAACGCCAGGAGACGGAACTTCCGCCGCCGCCCGGTTCGCTGACGGAAGGCATTCCCGACCTGCTCAATCGGATCGTGATGAAATGCATCGCCAAGGACCCGGCGCAGCGTTATCAAACCGCCCCCCAGCTCATCGCCCATCTCCGCCAGGTACAGGCTCCGAGCCAGAAATAGACGCGTTCCGGCGCAAGAGGAAAACGACGCCGGCCCCGGCTTTCTCCCGGCATGTGCATAACGCGCTTCAGGACCGCGGGCAAAAGAAAACGCCCTAAACCTACTTTCTGTAAGTCTAGGGCGTTCAGTAACTTAAATGGCGGGAGCGACGAGACTCGAACTCGCGACCTCTGCCGTGACAGGGCAGCGTTCTAAACCAACTGAACTACGCCCCCGCACTAAAAAACTGTGTTCATGGCGCTTTTTTGAGCGTCATGGAGTATATCACGCGGCTGATTGAAAAATCAAGCGCAATGCGACCTCAAAACAAGCCTTCCGAATGCGTTTAAACCGCCAGTTGACGCCTCAGTCCGCTTTGAGTTTTCCGATGAGTTCCTGGCCGGATTTCATCGCCAGGATGTAGTCGCGGCCGTCTCTTTGGAGGCCGTCGAGGTTCCATTCGGGCTCGGCGCCGTCGAACGGGTCGCGCAGGCGGAGCTGGCCGTCTACTGTTGCGCGTACGGAGACGGACGCGGTCTTGCCGCCGGTGCGTTTTGCGCTGACACCCCAGCCGCCTTCGGCGCGCAGTTTCTCGAATTCGACGTCCGCCCATTTGGCGGGCACGGCCGGGAACACGCGCACAACGCCGCCCCAGCTTTGGAGAAGCATTTCATGCACGGTTTCGGCGGCGGCGAAATTGCCTTCGAGCGTGAACGGCCTGTACTTGAAGTTGGAGTATTCGCCGCCTTTCTGGTCGCCGTTGAGATGGAACCCGTTCCTTGAGATGAAGTTGCCCACGAAGATGTCGAGATACTTCAAGGCTACCTCGGGTTTTCCGGCGCGCGCGGCGATGCAGGCCATCCAGGAGAAGCTGTATCCGCACCAGTTGCGGGTGCCGAGTTGTTCCATCTGGGCGAGTGTGCCTTCAATTATGGCCCTGTCGCGGTCGGCACCCTCGATGTTGATAAGTCCGAGCGGATGGATTGGCATGACCTGGGAGTGGTGGCGGTGGCTTTCCGTGAGCGACTCATCGGGCGAGAGCATCAGCGCCATGTTGTCGGGCTCGACGGCAAACTCATCGAATTTGTCGAGCACACCCCGCCACCGTTCCGCATCGCTCGTCTTTCCCACCGCCTGGGCCATTTCGTCCAGCGCCGTAAAATGCCACCGGAGCAGCGCCAGGTCGAAGTTGGTGTTGGGCGTCATCCAGGCCTTTATGGTGTTGTCGTGAATTTCGGGTGAACTGGACAGCGGCAGCTTAAGCTTGCCGTTTTCGCCGGGCTTCAACAGGTCGAGGTAACATTCCGCCAGCGCTACCATGTAAGGATACGCGCGCTCGCGCAGGAACGTGGCGTCCATCGTATACCGCCAGTGTTTGTAGAATGCCTGCGCAACCCACGCCCCGTTCGTGGGCGACAGGCTGTATTGCGCCCAGCCGGCCAGCGCCTTGCCGTCGAGCGTCATGACGCCGGGCACGGCGGCGCCGCTTGTGCCGTAGAAGGTCTTGGCGAAGCGGCAATGTTCGGGGAGCAGGTCCCACATGAAGTCGATGAAACTGAGGCCTTCGTCGAAATGCCCCGCCGCGAGGTAGGCCCAGTACGTGAGCTGTGTGTTGAGGTCGTGGTGGTAATCGCCTTTCCATGGCGGCAGGTTGCCCTCGTCGGCCGTCCACACGCCCTGCAGGGGCATCGGGGGCGCCCACCGCCGCGAAGCCGCGCCGTAGAAGTACTGGACGAGGTCGTACTGGCGCTGAATATCCTCGTTGGGCACGCGCACGGTGCTCTTGTCCCAGAAATAAGCCCACCACCGCCGGTGCGGGTCGAGCGACTGGCCGGCCAACGCGGCGTCGAGTTGGGCTTTGGCGATAGCCAGCGGGTCATCGCCGTCGGCCGTGCTCGTTATGGTGAGCGCGATGCGCGTTCTGTTGCCGTCCCGCTGCTTTTTTAACACAACCGCATACGTCAGCGGGTCGCCTTTGGACGCAGCCTGAACCACCCACGCGTAATCGGCTTCCTCCCCCACTTCCGCTGCCGGGTAATCCAGCTTCTTTACGGCGGCCGACGGCACAAACCGCGGCGCCGGTTCGGGGCCGTTTATGTCGAGGAATGCGACCGGCCGCGTGGCGTCAAAACAGGCCCGCACCCGCCCTTTCACCAGGTCCACCTGCCCGGTCGCGGTCGCCATATTCAGGCTGAACCGTTTGATCTCGTTTTCGGCGGGAAACTCGAGCTCGAGCCGCGCCACGGGCAATTTGGTCGGGTAGGGGATATCGTTGTACGGCGCGTCGAACAGGCGGGAGATTTCTTTTTGATTGCCCTCAGCAACCAGCCGCTTGATCGTTTCGTAATTCCAGTCCGGCTGCTTCACGATGTCCGGGCGCCGGAGGTCCCACAGATCGCCCCGGTCGAGCGATACCTTCAGCACGTTTCCCCCGCCCCACAACAGGCCGCCCATCAGACCGTTCCCCAGCGGGATGCCCTCGTCCCACCGCTCGACGGGACTGTCGAGCCGCAAACCGGTCTCCGGCGCGGAGGCGAGAACGGCTATGGAAAGAATTGCTGCAAAAACGCTCATGTTCAATCTCCCGGTAAAGTTCCGGCTCATCTTACACGCACGAAAAAAGCTGTTCAAAATGCGCTGCAAGCCCGTTTGTTTTGCGTGAAGTCTGATGGTATTTTGTCCAAGCGGTTATAAAGTCGTTTATGTCGTTTACGTCCTTTTTGTCCTTTTGAAGCTGCAAACCAGTGGAGGCATCGAAATGCATATGAGCCGGCGCACATTCATGGGTGTGACGGGCGCCGCCCTGTCGTTATCGGCGGGCGCCCAGGATAATCAAAAGCTGCGGGCCTGCATCATCGGCGACACCAAGCACGGCGGATACGGCCACAGCCTTCACCTGGTTTGGGAGTATCGCGACGACGTCGAGGTTGTCGCGCTGGCCGATCCCGACGAAGCCGGCCGCGCGAAGCACGCCGCCGAGGCGAAAGCCGCGCGCCAATACGCCGACTGGCGCGAGATGCTTGAAAAAGAGCGGCCCGACCTGCTGGCCGTCGGCCCGCGCTGGATGACGAATCACCGCGAGTATATTCTGGCGGCCGCTGATTTCGGCGCCCACGGGATTCTGGAAAAGCCGCTGGCGGCGGATTTGGAAACGGCTGACGAGATGGTGGCCGCGGTCGAGAGCAAGGGCCTTGCGTGGGGCATTGGCTTCAACTTCCGGGTGACTCCGGTGGTCGAGCACGTGCGGCGCATGGTGTTCGAGGAGGGTCTGATTGGCGACGTGCTCGAGATGCGCGGCCGCGGCAAGGAGGACCGCCGCGCCGGCGGGGAAGACCTCATGGTGCTCGGCGTGCATACGTTCGACGCGATGCGCTACTTCGCCGGCGACGCGCGCTGGTGCATGGCCGACATCACCGTCGAAAACCGGCCTGCCACGCCCGCCGACGTTAAAGAACCCACCGAACCCATCGGCCCCATCGTCGGCGACCGGATACACGCCATGTACGGGTTCGACAACGGCGTGGTCGGTTATTACGCCACGACGCGAAACGAGGACGGCAACGGCGGCCGGTGGGGGTTGGACATCTACGGTTCCAAAGGCATCGTGAAAATACGCATGAACGGTTCCGTGGTGGCCGACCTGTTCCCGGTGGCCGCGTGGGCGCCAAAAGGCAAGCCGCTCGCGTGGGAACCTCTGCCCCATTGCCCGGCCGACACGTACACGCCCAACCCGCGCGTGCGATACAGCCCGATCATTGAGGACGTTTTGGCGGCCGCCAAAGAAGGACGCCGGCCCCGCGTGAGCCTGCACGACGGCCGGCAGGCCCAGGAAATGATCCAGGCGGTGTATGAGTCGTATGTGCAGGGCCGGCGGGTGAAACTGCCGCTGGCCGAACGCGACCACCCTCTCAAAAGGTGGAAAACTTGAGACTCATCCAAAATGCCCGTTTCTAAAAGGGGGCCTGCTTACAAGGGCACAATTTCCGCCGCGGGCTAGTTGCCGAACGGAATCCTCTTGCAGGAGATTAGCCACGCAGCACAAACCCGACCGAGTCCACAACGACGGGCCCGCTTGCGCCCTTAGTCGAAATTCTTACCCAACTGTCCGCACCTGTGCTGAACCGCCAGCGCCCTAATTTGGGCCAGTTGCCGCTTTGGGTCTGGTCGAGTGAGAGTTTCGCGTCGCCGTGCGCGTGGCGGACTGTAACCGCCACCCGCTTCGCCAGGTCGTCCCGTTCGGCAAAGTAAACATATACGTCGTAAATGCCGCTCTTTTCTATTGGCAGACGAAACGTTGCTATGGCCCCACTGTCTTGCTCAGCGAGAAGATAACCGTATTGGAAGAGGCCCGACATCCCCGTCGCTTCTTTGCGGCTCCATTCGCCCACCGACTCGAACCGGTCGCCGCTGTAGTGCAGCACGCCGCCTGTCCAAGTCAGGTCTTCGGGGCTGATGTCAGCCTTAACCATTCCCTCGAGCCCCGCCAGGGTGGTATCGAAGGGAACGAAGCCGTCCGGATAGTCGAAATCGTCCCGAAGCCGAAAGTCGCCGGACTCCGCATCGACAATGGGCCCGTTCCCTGTCTTTGCGATCACGTTATTCAGCTCGGTGTTGCCTAATCCTTTCGACTTGCCCCAGTTATACGCGAGCGTGCAGCCATCCGGGTCTTTGACGATGACATTGTTCTCGAATAGGTTGTCATTGCCTCCGAGTACGCAATAGCCACCGAGCCACGTGTTGTAGATCAAATTGTCGCGCATCACCATTGAGCTTGTGAACCAGTCAAGAAAGATACCTCGGGCGATATGGCGTTTGCCCTGGCCGTTGCGTGTGCGGTCCATGCCCCAGATGTTCGTGATCACGTTGCCGGTGCAGTAGGTGGGTGACGCCAGTTTGTTCATTGTGGCCATGTGAATGCCGCCACCGTCGAGCGTAGTGAGCATTGCATTGTCGATGCGGTTGTAGGCGAACAGGTTTCCGCCCTGATTGCGAAAGGCGAAAATACCGTTACGTGAGAGGTCGTGGAAATAGTTTTTGACCACGGTGTTGCCCTGCATCATGGCGGTCTGGGCCGGCCGCGAATCGAGGTGGACGCCGCCCCCGTAGTAGCGATAGAGCCCGCAATGCCCCACGTCATTTCGCTCGATCCGGTTTCTGAGCGGCGCCACGGCCGCGGCGGCGTCGCCCGGTGTGTAGACTTTGGTGTCGTCCATGTAGGAGAAACGCGCGCCCGTCAGCAGAAAACCGCCCCCGCCACCCTGCAACACGGTATTGCGCACGAAGATGTTGTCCGTGCTGTCGAGGTGCAGCCAGACCGCATAGCCGCCGATGTTCTCGAAACGGCAGTTCTCCACGCGGCAATACCGGGCATTGTTGAACTTGACCGCGGCATCCGTGTGCACGCGCGCTTCGATGTGACCGAGCGTGTAGGTTGTGTGGCGGAACTCGAGCCCGCGGAAGCGCACGTGTTCGACGTGGGTTCCCGCATTGACGTCCCCCTTCAAATAGACAATGCGATTGAGGTATGGCGCGATGACTTCTTCCTCGTTTGGGTCGCCTTCGTCGATGGGCCAGTAGAGAAGCTGGCCGGTCTTTGGGTTGAGGTACCATTCGCCAGGCCGGTTGAGTTCGCTTTGCACCCCTTCGACCCAGTACCAATTGTCTTTCTTAATCGGGGCGTGGCGCTCTCGCTCGCCCAGGAGGATCAGGTTTGCCTCGGCATCGATGCTCCGGATGTCGTTGCGCTGATTGAAGAAACGCCATCCGGCAACGATATTTACCTGCGCGTCCGGGGATTCGGCCCATTCGGGGCGCACCTCATCCGGATAGCATTCAATCCGGTCATGAGCGCCGCCTTTGGCGTAAAGAAACGGCTCTTCATCGTCCGCGTTCGGGAACCTCGCGCGAATGGCTCTTTTCCCGTTCACGAACAACTGCCGAAAATGCCATGCTACAGGCGTTGCCGCGTAGGCCTCCGCTTTGTCGGACGCCGCTGGCAGGGCGACGCCGTCAAGCTTTACGGCCCAGCGGTGTTTATCGACACGGCCCCAGTCTCCCGTGACCTTTCGCCCGCCGCTCAGCACCACGAATGCGCCTTTTGCCGCGCACCAGGTGACAGGGCATTCTGCAGTGCCCGAATCTTCCGGTCCAAGTTCCAAAGTCGCTTCAAGATAGTAAACACCATCGTGGATGACGACATCGAGAGGTTCTCGTAGTGGCTGAAGTGCGCGGACGGCGTCCCGGGCCCGGCGCAGCGTCCTAAAAGGCGCCTGGGCCGTTCCCGGGTTTGTGTCGTTTCCATCGACAGCTACGTGAAACTCAGCGGCTTGGGCGCTCAATACCACCAGACACGGGCAGAGCGCTAGAAAAAGCATGCCCTTCAAAAAACTCACTCAAACTCTCCCATATCGGACTGCCTCAAAGGTTGCAGAATACCGCGGTGGGGAGCCAAACCGCTTTCTCAATTGCTTGGGGGGCCGATAATTGCAGCGTTTCCAACGGGTTGAACTGGCCTGACCGCGTTTTCATATATCGCTTTTTCCTCAGATTTGTCAAACCATAGCGCAAATTTGCCACCTGAACCAGACTGCTCGCGCAGAAAGGGCTTAATCTTTGGCGCCTAAAGCGTTATAATAAATGAGGCAAAGCCGGAAAGGAGGCCGCGATGAAATTCCTGGCAGGCTTCTTGGCCCTGTTCCTTTTGGGGGCGCCCCTCTGGGCCGACTCGCTGGTTCACAACGGCAAGACCTACTCCGATGTCTACGTGCGCGAAGGCAACTCTTCCTACTATATCCAGCATCCATCGACGGGCGAAATCACCGCCGTTCCAAAGAGTGAGGTTGGCGACGTTGCCATCAGCAGCGATGCCGGTTTGCGCGAATCGTTGCTGCGCCGGTGGAAATCCGCCAAAGCGGAAAAGCCCATGCCGGCTTTGACTTCCGTTCCCAAAGTGTCAAATCCTTCGCCGCGCCCGGCGGGTCCGCCGCCGGTTGTGCCTGCCGAGCCAACACCGGCTCGCGCGCGCAACGGGCAGGACGGCGTCAGCATTAAGCTGGAAAACGTCCCGATGCGCACCGCGCTGAAGGCGACCCTCCGCCAGAAAAACCTTGACTACAAGGTTCATGACAACTACATCTACGTCAGCACTCCGCAGCGCCTGAGGCAAGAACCGCTCGAACGCGTCCAACCTCGGCTGTTTGCGTTGAATTATGCCTCGGACACGCTGCCCAAGATCGTCGTGCGCAACCCCGGCGGCGCCGGGTACCCGCAGATGTATGGCGGCGGCATGAGCGGCGGCGGCATGGGCGGCGGCGGCATGATAGGCGGCGGAATGCGCGGTGGCGGGATGATGGGCGGTGGCATGGGCATGCGCGGCGGCATGATGGGCGGCTACGGCGGCGGTCAGCATTTCAGCAACATATCCGACCTGTTTTCCACCATCGACGACCGCCTCGTCGGAGAAACCCCCGCCGTAATTGGCATCGGCGGCCTCAGCGCCGGCCCAAGCAGACCACCGAGGTAATTGCGGATTACGTTTGCAAACAAGGTGTTTTTCAACAGCCACGCTCACCGTCAGATAAGGTGGTTCACCCGGGGCCTCTGATGATACCGCCGGGATTGCGCCGACCGGGGACGGTCGGTCGTGGGTGTTCCGCTATCGCTGCACACCTCCTGCTGATGACATGCCGGGGCTTGGCCGCCCAAAAGTGGCTCACCCAGGGCTCGATATAGTACCGACGGGATAGCCACGTCGGCATTCCGCTATCGCTCCATGCCTCCTTGTATGTTGCTTTTTGCTCTTTTTTCTGACGAGATAAAGAGCAGGAGCTGGCAGAGGCGATGCCTCCCGGAGCGTCGATTGGACAGCTCGTTTGC
>Ga0272441_10000865_pt1 | contig 66382 bp, 47 predicted proteins | sample SSMProp6N_FD_193582 | JGI IMG/M metagenome (GOLD analysis project Ga0272441, IMG submission 193582) | Marine sediment archaeal communities from Little Sippewissett salt marsh, Falmouth, MA, United States - SSM-Prop-6N | ecosystem: Environmental > Aquatic > Marine > Wetlands > Sediment ... | reverse complement strand
CCTAAGAAGGCGGCGCGCAAGAAGGCGACGCCCAAGAAGGCGGCACCTAAGAAGGCGGCACCCAAGAAGGCGGCACCCAAGAAGGCGGCACCCAAGAAGGCGGCGCGCAAGAAGGCGACGCCCAAGAAGGCGGCACCTAAGAAGGCGGCACCCAAGAAGGCGGCACCCAAGAAGGCGGCACCCAAGAAGGCGGCACCCAAGAAGGCGGCGCCCAGGAAGGCGGCGCGACCCAGGGCGAGGTCCCTCAAGCTCCACCGCACCATCTACCCCGCCCGGGCCGTCCAGGAGACCACCGCGGCCTTCGCCGACTTGGCCACCATCACGGTGGAGCGACAAGGCGACTACCACCGGGTCCGGCTGATCCCCGCCGAGGATGTGCCACCCGATCAGCTTGTACACGAGTTCGCAAACTTCGCCCTCAGTCGCGCCGCGAGGAATCGATGAGCAAGCCCACCCTCCCCCAGATCCGCAACCCCGACGTGGGCCACTTCCGCTTCCGCCAGTTCGAGGATGGGCGGTTTTTGATCACCAACGACACGGGCGCCTACGCGTGGATCACGCCCGAGGACCTCGACGCGTTCCTACGGGGCAACCTGGACCGCGACTCGCCCCTTCACAAGGAGCTCGCCGACAAGGGGTTCGTCTTGACCCCAGACCGCGAGGCCCATTTCATCGAGCGCATCCGTCACCGCAGCGACCACCTCTTCGGGGGACCGCTGCTGCACATCCTGATCACCACCCTACGCTGCAACCAGAAGTGCCGCTACTGCCACGCCTCCCGCAAGGCCATGAACCGCAAGTCCTATGACATGAGCGTACAGACGGCACGGCAGAGCGTAGACATGATCTTCCAGAGCCCGTCTCCGAACCTGACCATCGAGTTCCAGGGCGGTGAGCCCCTCGTAAACTGGGAGGTGGTGCGCTCCGTGGTGGACTACGCCTACCAGCTCGCCGACGAGCAAGGGCGGCAGGTGGGCTTCACCCTCGTGTCCAACCTGAGCCTGCTCGACGACGAGAAGCTGGACTTCCTCATCGACAACGGGGTGACAATCTGCACGTCGCTGGACGGCCCGGCCGAGCTGCACGACCGCAATCGCCCCATGCCGGGCGGCAGCACCCACGCCAAGGCCGTCGCCTGGATGGAGAAGATCAACGCGGCCTACGAGTCCCGCGGCCTGGACACGAGCCTGGCCTACGTCAACGCCCTTGCCACCGTATCGAAGGAGACCCTCGCCAACGGACGACAGCTCGTTGACGAGTACGTCCAGCGTGGCTTCAAGGTGGTTCACCTGAGGCCCTTGAACCCCTTCGGCTTCGGTGAGAAGCTGTGGCGGCGGGAGGGATACACCGCCGAAGCATTCCTGGACTTCTACCGGGACGCGCTGGACTACATCATCGAGCTCAACAAGCAGGGCGTGGAGATCCAGGAGAAGACCGCGTCACTGTTCCTCACGCGCATCCTCACCGACGACAACCCCAACTTCATGGATCTGCGCAACCCCTGTGGCGCAGCCATCGGGCAGCTCGCCTACAACTACGACGGGCGAGTCTACACCTGCGACGAGGCCCGGATGGTGTCCGAAATGGGCGACGACCTGTTCTGCATCGGCAACGTGGCCGAGAACACCTACGACGACATCATCCACCACGACTCGGTGGGCTCGCTGTGCCTGGCCTCCTGCCTGGAGTCACTGCCCGGCTGTACGGACTGCGCGTACAACCCCTACTGCGGCGTGTGCCCCGTGTACAACTTCCAGATGCAAGGCGACCTGTTCGCGCTGCAGCCCGAGAACGACCGCTGCAAGTTGCAGATGGGCATCCAGGACTACCTGTTTGAGCTGCTGCGCGACGGCGGCGACGAGATGCGCCTGCTGCTGGACCGCTGGACCGTCGAGCGCGACCGCTCCTCCGTCTACCGCAGACACGTCTAGTCGACGATGGTCTCGCAGCCCACGAGGATCGCCACCTCTAGCAGCCCTATGTTCACCTCGTCGCAGGTGGCCGGGCAGAGCAGGATCATCTCCGGGCTCGTCGGGTCGTCGTAGTACCAACCGCCGGTGGTGGGATCGCAGCCCGCCTCGTTCCCCACGTTCGGAACCGTGACTTCGCTGCCAGGGAGGGCCGGATCCGAGATGGACACGTTGATCAGACCGTAGTCCGGATTGCCAATTTCGGGCTGGGGGATCCGATACAGGCACTGCCCGCTGGCCCGGATGGCGTTCAACGCGTCGATGAATTGCTGAGTCACGTTCCCCCCCGTGTCCACCAGATAGGCCGTTCCCGTGCCTCCGGCCGCGGCGATCTGATCCAGGCTCGTGAGCTCCGAGCCCACACCGATCACAAAGGTCGGCACCGACGGGGTGCCGCTCAAGGCGGCCTGGGCCAGGTCTGCCGTGCCCTGGATGGTGTTGAACAGCATGCAGCCCGTGGGTGTGCCGTCAGTGGCGAAAACGATGTAGACGAGGTGGTCCGTGTGGGCCTGGGCCCAGGACGTGGCATAGTTCACCGCGCCTTGCATGGCCACCTCCGTCGGCGTGGCGGCGCCCTCCGGCAACGTGGTGGTGAGGGCAGCCAGGATGTCGCTCTGGACGCCGGGCAGCGTGGCAATGGCCACCTCGGGGCTGCTGTAGTCGGAGGCGTCGCAGGAGGTGTCCGGCGCCAGGTCGCCGGCGCAGCGGCCCCCCTGCTGGGGCAGGCAGGGGCCGTAGATCCCGCAGTCGGGATCGGTCGAGCAGGTCGAGGGGGGGGGCGAGTCGGGCGGAAGCGGGAAGAACTGCAGCCCCACCCCGATACCCGCGGCATCCGTCGATCCCACGAAGCCCTGCAGCGCTGCCACAACGGAGTCCCACTTGGAGTCCGTCGTCATGGAGGCGGAGCGATCGATCATGAAATACAGGTCCAGGGGCACGACCTCTCCCGGGGTGGTCTCGGCGGCGCAGGTGTTGATGCAGATGCCACCCTCCTCGTAGTAGCCTTCGATGCAGTCACCACACACGGCCAGTCCCTGATCCGGGGTGCACTCGCGGTGTAGGTCCTGGCAGGTCGACAACGTCTCGCAGGGATCCACGGGCCGGCACTCGCCGTCGCCGTAGTCCATGTAGCCTGTCGCACAGACATCGCAGGCGGAGCCGGTGTAGCCGGTTTCGCAGGAGCAAGCCGCCACACCGGTAGAGTCATCGCACACGCCGTGCCCGTTGCACGTCTCCGGCAGGCACGGCACGCTCGGCCCGCACTGGTTGGGCCCGTCGAGGACGAACCCTTCGGCGCACTCGTCGCACCGATCGCCTGTGTAGCCGACCTCGCAGGTGCACACCACCTCCCCCGAGGAGTCGTCACAGGTGCCGTGGTAGCTGCAGGCCGCCCTGTCATCGCACCCCTCACCGCCGGTGGTCGAGGGGTCGCATCCCCCGATCAGCCCGCCAAGCAATACCGCATAGATCCACCCTGCCGCAGTTAGCCACTCACGCATGTCTATCGCTCCTATCCATGATCGACTGCATTGTCCTGGACGGAGACGACCCCATCCCTGGGAATGTTCCGCGACCCTGGGCACAGGGTTGACGCAGGGCGGATCGGTCAGCCTGAATTCTCCTGTCACTGCACAATTCCGATCTGATCAGATCCCCGAAATCACAAGTAAAATTCCGTTCCTCGTAAAGATCTCAGATTCGTGCACGCCGATCCGATCTCTTTGTTGACATGCTGAAAAAAGCGATCTATATGCCCAGCGATGGGACACCCGTCCCGAGGAATCGAGACGAAAAAAACAACGTGAGTGGGGTGGAAGATGGCTCGCAAGCAGAACACCAATACGTCCGTGACAAAAAAGAAGCGGGCGAAGTCAACCAGCTCGAAAACCAAAACGACAACCCCCAAGGCGCGATTGACGACCAGCGAGATCGTCACCCGCAAGGAAAACAAGGATGGTGAGACCATGGTGACCGACAGCCTGAAAGAGATGATCAACATGATTCCGCAGGTGACGCCCGAGATGATGGCAAACCCCACGGAGATGATCCGTGAGACCGCGAAGGTGTGGAGCCGCACCTTCGAGCTGGCAAACGAGCTGACCGGCAGAATCAGCCACGAGGCCTGGTCCCAGGGCATGAAGTCCTACGACGAGAGCCAGAAGATGTACCGCACCGGTCTGGAGACCCTGCACACCTGGGCCCACACCTGGCAGACCCAAACCCAGCAGAACATCCAGCGCCTCACCGAGCTGACCAAGACCCCCTGGAAGTGAGACCGTACCTCCTCTCCCCCGCACCCCCCTGCCGACACATCACGCGGCCCCGATCTCCCCCGCCGGCTTGCGGCGCCAAAACCATCTGGTACAAATGGCCCCCTGAGTTCACCGGACGAGGATGCTCATGAAAGACCACCTCCGGGCGCTCGAGGCCAGACGGTTCGCCGCCTCCAAGGGTGGGGGGAAAAAACGCATCGAGGCGCAGCACGCCAAGGGGAAGCTCACGGCCCGGGAGCGGCTGCGGGTCCTGCTGGATCCGGGCTCCTTCGAGGAGTGGGATCCGTACGTGGTGCACCAGTGCACCGACTTCGGGCTGGCCGAAAAACGAGTGCCCGGCGACAGCGTGATCACCGGCCGGGGTACCATCAACGGCCGGCTCGTGTACGTGTTCAGCCAGGACTTCACGGTGATGGGGGGATCGTTGGGCGAGGCCCACGCCGCCAAGATCGCCAAGGTGATGGATCAGGCCGTGCAGGTGGGCGCGCCCGTCATCGGCCTCAACGACTCCGGTGGGGCTCGCATCCAGGAGGGTGTGGCCGCCCTGGCAGGCTACGCCGACGTCTTCGTGCGCAATGTGGCCGCGTCAGGCGTGGTGCCGCAGCTGAGCTGCGTCATGGGGCCCTGCGCCGGAGGCGCGGTGTACTCACCGGCCATGACGGACTTCTTGTTCATGGTCGAGGACACGGCGTACATGTACGTCACGGGCCCGGACGTCGTGCGTGCCGTGACCCAGCAGGACGTGACACACGAGCGGCTCGGTGGCGCGGCGGTCCACGCCGCCATCTCCGGGGTGTGTGACCGCACCTTTGTCAACGACGTGGCGGCCCTGCTGGAGATCCGCCGGTTCTTCGACTTTCTGCCCTCGTCCAACCGCGAGCCGCCGCCCACCCGGCCCACCTTCGATCCGGCGGACCGGGTGGAGCCCTCCCTGGACGGGCTGGTGCCCCAGGAGGCCGGGAAGCCCTACGACATGCGGGAGCTGCTGCTCAAGGTGCTCGACGAGTCGGACTTCTTCGAGCTCCAGCCGGGCTTCGCCCAGAACGTGCTGGTGGGCTTCGGCCGCATGGAGGGGTCCACCGTGGGCGTCGTGGCCAACCAGCCCGCCGTGCTGGCCGGCTGCCTCGACATCGACTCCTCCCGCAAGGCCGCGCGGTTCGTGCGCTTCTGCGACGCCTTCAACATCCCCATCCTGACCTTCGTGGACGTGCCGGGCTTTCTGCCCGGGCCCGAGCAGGAGCACGGCGGTCTGATCTCCCACGGCGCCAAGCTGCTGTTCGCCTACGCCCAGGCCACCGTGCCCAAGGTCACGGTCATCACCCGCAAGGCCTACGGGGGTGCCTACGTGGTGATGAGCTCCAAGCGGCTGGTGGGGGACGTCAACTACGCCTGGCCCACCGCCGAGATCGCCGTGATGGGCGCCAAGGGCGCCGTGGAGATCCTCCACCGCCGGGACCGGGGCGATCCCGAGCGCAGTCAGCGACGGGAGGCCGAGTACCAGGCCAAGTTCGCCAACCCCTACGTGGCCGCAGCGCGGGGCTTCGTCGACGACGTGATCTATCCCCGGGAGACCCGTCAGCGCCTCTGTCGGGCCCTGGCGACCCTGCGGAACAAGCGCCGGGACGCCCTGCCGCGCAAGCACGACAACATCCCCCTCTAGGGCGAACGCCGGAGACACGACGATGTTCGACAAAATCCTCATCGCCAACCGCGGAGAGATCGCCTGCCGGATCATCCACACCGCCCGCCGCCTGGACTGCCGCGTGGTGGCGATCTACTCGGACGCGGATCGAGACGCCGTCCACGTGAGGATGGCCGACGAGGCGATCCACATCGGCCCCGCTCCGGCGGCCGAGAGCTACCTGAGCATCGACAACGTGGTGGAGGCGATCCGGAAAAGCGGCGCCGACGCGGTGCACCCCGGCTACGGCTTCCTGTCGGAGAACCCCGTCTTCGCCCGGGCGGTCCGGGCCGCCAAGGCTACCTTCATCGGGCCCGATCCCGACACCCTCACCACCATGGGGGACAAGATCGCCGCAAAGAAGATCGCCCAGGACGCTGGCGTAAACGTCATCCCGGGTCAAGCCGCCGCCCTGCCCGACGCCGACGAGGCCGTGGCCGTGGCGCGGGAGGTCGGCTACCCGGTGATGCTCAAGGCAGCCGCCGGTGGCGGAGGCAAGGGCATGCGCATCGCCTCGAACGACGACGAGGCCGCCGAGGGGTTCGACCGCGCCCGGAGCGAGGCTCGCTCCTCCTTCGGCGACGACCGGATCTTCTGCGAGAGGTACATCGAACAGCCGCGCCACATCGAGATCCAGATCCTGGCCGACGCCCACGGCAACGCCATCTGGCTCGGGGAGCGGGAGTGCTCCCTGCAGCGTCGCCACCAGAAGGTGATCGAGGAGGCGCCGAGCCCCTTCGTGGACGAGGCGCTGCGGCGGGCCATGGGCGACCAGGCCGTGGCTCTGGCCCGGGCCGTGGGCTACGTCACCGCGGGCACGGTGGAGTTCATCGTGGGCGCCGATCGCACCTTCTACTTTTTGGAGATGAACACCCGGCTCCAGGTGGAGCACCCGGTCACCGAGCTCGTCACCGGGATGGACATCGTGGAGCAGATGATCCGCACCGCCGCCGGGGAGCCGCTCACCCTGACCCAGGCCGACGTGCGGGTGGAGGGCTGGGCCCTGGAGGCCCGGGTCTACGCCGAGAACCCCCTGAACGACTTCGTGCCCTCCAGCGGCCGCCTCCGCCGGTATCTGCCCCCCGGGGAAACGCCGCTGGTGCGGGTGGACATGGGCGTCGGGGAGGGCGACGAGATCACCCTGCACTACGACCCCATGATCGCCAAGGTGTGCACCTGGGGCGAGACCCGGGACGACGCCATCGAGACCATGGGGCAGTCCCTGGACGAGTTCTACATCTCGGGCATCGACCACAACATCGCCTTTTTGACCAACCTGATCACCCACCCGCGGTTCCGCGCCGGCGACCTCTGTACGGCGTTCATCGACCAGGAGTACCCCGACGGGTTTCAGCCGAGTCACATCAAGCCCGACGACCCGCACCTGCTGACCGCCATCTCCGCCGCCATCCACCAGCAGCTCGCCGAGCGGGCGGCCCAGGTCTCGGGCCAAATCTCCATGCAGGCCGCGAGCCAGGTCTCGGGCCAGGTCCCGGGCCCGGTCTCGGGCCAGATGTCCGGCCAGGGGTCGAGCAGGATGTCGGGTCGGATGTCCGGTCGGCCGGACACCGCGCATCCCTCGGTGAACCGCAACTGGATCGTGCTGGTAGACGACGAGCAGCACGCCGTGCGTGTCACCCCCGACGATGCCCAAGAGGAAGGGCTGGGCATCTGCTACAACGTGATCCTGCACGGCGAGGCCTTCACCGTGCGCTCCAACTGGACGCCGGGCAGCCCGCTGTTCACCGGGGCCGTCAACGGCCAGCGCATCACCGTCCAGGTCGACATCGACGGGGTGGGCTACCGCATCAGCCACGCCGGCGCCGTGGCACGCTGCCTGGTCTTGCGACCGTCGGTGGCCAAGCTCTACAGCCTCATGCCGGTCAAGCGCGCCCCGGACCTCTCACAGTACCTGCTGTCCCCCATGCCGGGCCTGCTCCTGTCGGTGCTGGTGGCCGAGGGCGACCCCGTCCGCGCCGGCCAGATGCTGGCCATCGTCGAGGCCATGAAGATGGAGAACGTCCTGCGCGCCGGCCAAGACGGCGTGGTGGCCAAGCTCCGAGCCGAGCCCGGCGACACCCTCTCGGCCGATCAGATCATCCTGGAGCTCGACGACGCCCATCACGACGACGACCACCACGACGACGACCAGGCGCCCACCCCGCCCGCAGAAACGCTGACATAATCAGCGTGCAACGCGAGTGTTCCGCACGATGCGAGCTTGGTTGCGACGGGACATGGCCAAGGTGCTCCGGGACCCGATAGTGTCGCGCCGGCAACAGATTCTGTGGGCCTTGATGCCCGCTGCTGTTCTGTACTTTGTCAGTCCTGGTTCGGAGGCTCGGGGGGGCGAAGGCTCAGTCCTGGGTCGGGCGCTTGGGATTGCCCTTGGCGTAGAGTTCGAGGTAGCCGTCGCGGAGCTTGGCGCTGGCCTCGATGACGCTGTCGAAGTACTCCTGCTCCTTGATGTTGGTGAAGCGGTAGCCGCGGATGTCGCTCTTGGAGCGGATCTGGGCGCCGGCGGGGACCATGGTGTGCGACGGCACCGTGGCGCGCATGATCACCGCGCCCAGGCCGATCCAGCACTCGTCTTCCAGGGTCGAGGCGTAGATGGAGGCCCGCAGGGCGATGAAGCAGCGGCGCCCGATGTCCGCCGGGCCGTGGATGATCACCCCGTGGGCGACGTTGGAGTTGCGGCCGATGCGCACGCTGCTGCCACCCCGCGAGTGGACGATGACGCCGTCCTGGATGTAGCTGCTCTCCTCCACGACAACGGGCTCCACCTTGCCGTCGGGGCCCACCTCGTCTGCGCGGATCACCGTCTGCGGACCCACGTACACCGCGGGGCCGATGTGCACGTTGCCCATGATCTGGGCGCTGGGGTCCACAAAGGCCGAGGGATCGATCTGAGGCCAGTCCCCCAATGTGTTGGGGCGGATGCCGTCACAGGGCGTCTTGGATGCCATCGGCAAGTCTCCCGGAAAGATGTGTCCGACGCCGTTGTGCGCGTCCCCTCCAGGAAACCGTCAATGGCCTCTGTGCGCAAGCCCCTTGTGCGCAAAAACAAGAAACGGTAATACTACCCCCTTTCGCCATCGGAGGAGCGCGCGGATGACGAGCAGAAAAAAGTCCATCGAGTTCATCGACACTTCCCTGCGAGACGGGCACCAGTCGCTGCTCGCCACACGCATGACGACGGCCCAGGCGCTCAGCGTCCTGCCGCTGCTGCGGGACGCCGGCTACGGCATCCTCGAGCTTTGGGGAGGTGCCACCCTCGACGCCGCGCTGCGCTTCACCGACGATGACCCCTTCGAACGGCTGGTGACCTTCCGGAAGGTTCTTGGGCCCGACGTGCAGATCCGCTCCCTGTGCCGCGGTCAGAACCTCTTCGGCTACTCCCCCTACCCCGACAACGTCGTCGAGGCCTTTCTGAAAGTGGCCTGCGACCTGGGCAACGACCGGGTACGCACCTTCGACGCCTTGAACGACGAGCGCAACCTGGAGACCGCCGTGCGCGCCACCCGTGCCGCGGGCAGCCACGCAGAGGTTGCGCTCTCCTACACCACGAGCCCGGTGCATGACCTGGAGCACTTCGGGCGCTTCGCCGACGCGGCCGTGGGCCTGGGCGCTGACTCCCTTGCCATCAAGGACATGGCCGGGCTGCTGCACCCCATGGTGGCCTGGGAGCTCATCGAGGGGCTCAAGGCCCGGTTCGGGGACCTTCCGCTCACCCTGCACACCCAGACGACCAACGGCTTCGCCAACACCACGGCGGTAGTGGCCATGGTCGCCGGAGTAGACTACATCGACGTGGCCCACGGCCCCCTGGCAGGGGGCACGTCGCTTCCCCCCGTGGAGCTGCTAACGTACTTCGCCGACGCGCTGGGACTCGAAACGAACGTGGACCGCAAGGCCTGGGCGCCGATCCACGCGAAGCTCTTGGCCATCCGGCGGGAGCTCCGCGACTCGGACGCGGCCCCGGACGACATTGGCCGGCCCTGGCCGTCTGCGCCCACCGATGACGTGCGGCGGAAGGTCGACAGGGCCCTGGAGCTGATCCAATCCCGTGACCACGACCAGACCGAAGAGGCCATGCGCATCATCGAGCAGGAGATCATGGTGCCCCAGGGCTATCCGGCCACGGACGCACGCCAGCTCGAGGCGCAGATCCCCGGGGGCATGCTCAGCAACCTGCACAAGCAGCTCAAGGGCCAGGGCGCGTTGGACCGGCTGCCCGAGATCATCGAGGCCGTGCCCGGCGTGCGCGAGGACGCAGGATGGGTGCCGCTGGTGACGCCCACCAGCCAGATCGTGGGATCCCAGGCGGCCTTCAACGTGCTCACGGGCAAGCGCTACGGTCACGTGTCCAAGCCCTTCGCCAACCTGGTGATGGGGCTCTATGGCCGCACTCCGGGGCCGGTGAGCCTCGAGGTGCTCGAAAAGTGCGCCCGCGGGCGAGCGCGGTACACCGAGCGACCGGCGAGCTACGCCGACCCGGTGGATCTCGATGCGCTGCGGGCTGACAACTCCGCGCTCATCCGCAGCGACGCCGACCTGATGCTCCTGGCGCTGTTCAAAAAGCCTGCCCAGGCCCTGTTGGAGCGCCGCTCGATCGAGCCCGCCATCGCGCAAGTCATAGGACGTTAAAGTACATCAAGAGCAGGGTCGCGCAGATGAGGGCGGCGAAGACCACGGCGACGATCAGGGGCCAGATGCGCCGGTGGGTCGACGCGTCGGCGGACCAGTCGGCATTGTCGAAGCCTCCCCCCAGGTCGGTTGAGGGCTCACCGCGCAGATCCAGTATGGCCGCCTCGAGCAGCCCATCGCCCGAATCGTCCCCGGCCTGGTCCAGGTCGCCGTCGGCATCGCCACCGCCGCCGGCATCGCCGTCGCCGTCGGCATCGCCACCGCCGCCGGCATCGCCGTCGCCGTCGGCATCGCCACCGCCGCCGGCATCGCCGCCGCCGAAGTCACCGTCCTCGTCGGCGTCGTAGGCGTCGTCGTCGCCGTCCCATGCGACCTCGTCGGGCATGCGGGACGCGAAGATCAGCTCGCCCCCTTCGCCCTCGGCAAAGTCGCTGTCATAGGACCCGTCCGGCGGGGAGTCGAAGTCCAGGTCGTCGTCGTCCTCCTCCTCAGGCTCGTCCCGATCCACCTCGATGCCGACTCCGCTCACGTCGAACAGTCCGGTCAGGTACCGCGACAGATGGTGGGCGCCCACCTTCCAGCCCATGTCGCCCATGAACCCCTGCAGGTCTTGCTGCAGCTCCGCTCCGTCGGGGTAGCGGTTCTCGGGCTTGGGCTCCAGCAGCCGCATCAAGATCTGCTCGAGGTCCGGCGGAAAATCCGGCCGCACCAGGGTGGGCGGCGGGATCGGCTGGTTCAGGATCCTGTCCACCACCTGGTCCCGGGGTCCCTTGAAGAGCCGGCGCCCCACCGTGATCTCGTAGAGCACCACGCCCAGGGCGAACAAATCCGAGCGGGCGTCCACCAGGTCGCCCCTCACCTGCTCGGGCGCCATGTAGTTCAGCTTGCCCACGACGGTGCCCACTTCGTCAGCCACCTGGGAGGCCGCCCGGGCGATGCCGAAGTCCACGAGCTTGGAGACCCCGTTGTAGGAGACGAGGATGTTCGTGGGGCTGATGTCCCGATGCACGATGCCCACCAGGTTCCCGTCCTCGTCCCGGTGGGCCTGGGCATAGGCCAGCCCCTCGGCCACCTGGCTGATGATGTGCACGGCGTAGCGCATGGGCAAAAACTGCTTCGCGGTGATGCCCTTGCGGCAGATCTCCATCAAGTCCTTTCCGTGGATGAACTCCATGGCGATGTAGTACGTGCCGAAGGCCTTGCCGATGTCGTACAGGTGAACGATGTTGGGGTGGTTCAGGTTGGCGGCGATGCGCGCCTCATCCAGGAACATCTCCACGTAGGCTTCGTTGGAGGCCAGCTTCTTGTGGATGCGCTTGATCACCAGCTCTTTTTTGAACCCCCCCAGGCCGAGCTGACGCGCGAGAAAGATCTCCGCCATGCCCCCCTCGCCCAGCTTGCGGAGCAGGACGTACTTTTCGGCGAAGACGTTGTCGTCGTCCATGGGCACGCTTGGTTAGAGATTCCAGTGGGGCTCGAGGATGCGCTTGATGTCGTCTAGGAGCTTGCCAATCTGCGGGTGATCGCTCTGGGCGATCTGGTCGGCGTCCCCCAGGTCATCGGCCAGCCACTCCTCCAGCAGCCCGACGATGACGCGACCCAGGGCCTCGACGTTGTAGCCCCCTTCGAGCAGCGCCGCCACCTTGCCGCCGCAGGCCTGGTCGGCCACCTGACGCACCTTGCGAGACAGGACGCGGTAGCCCGCGTCCGAGATGCCCATGCCCCCCAGGGGATCTTGCTCGTGGGCGTCGAACCCCGCCGAGACGAGCAGCAGGTCCGGCTCGTACTGCGCGACGACCGGGCAGATGATCTGGTCGAATGCCGACACGAACTCCGCGTCGGTGCAGCCCCCCGGCAAGGGGACGTTCACGGTGAAACCCTCGCCTTCGCCCTTGCCGATCTCTCGGTGGGAGCCGGTCCCCGGGTAGAAGGGGTAGCGGTGGGTAGACAGGTACAGCACGTCGGCACGCTTTTCGAACGTGTGCTGGGAGCCGTTGCCGTGGTGCACGTCCCAGTCCAGGATCGCCACCCGCTTCGCGCCCGCGGCCAGGGCCGCCTCGGCGGCCACTGCGATGTTGTTGAAGATGCAGAACCCCATGGCCCGGTTGGCCTCGGCGTGGTGCCCGGGGGGCCGCACCAGGGCCATCCCCGAGGTGAGCCCATCGGTGGACTTGAGCACGTCCACGGCGAGATCCACCGCGCCGCCGGCCGCGTGCAGGGCCGCGTCCCAGGACCCGCCGGAGAAGAAGGTGTCCGGATCCAGGTGCCCCTCCTCCCCCGGCACATCCCGCTGCACACGATCGAAATAGGCGGCGTCGTGCACGCGCGTGATCTCACTCCGGGTGGCGGGGCGCGGGGTGCGGTTGCTCGTACGCGCCCGCATCTCGGCCCGCTGGAGGGCTCCCTGCACGGCGATCAACCGTTCGGGGCACTCGGGGTGGGAGTACACCGGATCTCTGTGGTTCAAAAACAGCTCGTCGTACACCAGGGCAACAGCCATGACCACTCCTCACTCCTGCTTCCAGGCCAGTGTAGACGCGGCCCGACCATACGTAAAGCTGGAACTCCGCGGAGCGGCGCCCGACGGAGCCGGGCACCGACCGAACACGTGCACCTCGATGCCGTTGGACTGGCGAAACGTCCGCGCGCCGCGCTTGCACAAAAGACGGGACAGAACCCGACGCGACTGGTGCGGGTTGTCCCAGGCGTGGGACACCACCAGCACCACCCGGCCGCCGTGGTCGGCCGCCAGCCGGACGAGCAGCCGCTCCCGCGCATCGCGCCGGTCGGGCAGACCCACCCGCCGGGCGCCGCCGCGATAGTAGCGGTCGAAGGGGATCTGCACGTATTGCTTGTCAAAGACGATGACGCTGCCGGGTGGCTGGTGGCGGGTCACGTAGCGAGCCGCGCCGCGCCAGTCCTCCCGGCCGAAGGCGGGGTCTGCGTGATAACGGGCGAGGGACACCCCCTGCAGGGCCAGGATCACCCCCAGCGCCACGCGCACCGGCCACCGGGGCCCCCGCTCGACCGCAGCCGCCACCACCACGCACACCAGCGGGATCAGGAAGGCGAGGTATCGGGCGGTGAACAGGGGCAGCACCGCGAACACCAAGGCCAACGCGACCAAGGGCACGCCGACGACTAGCAGCAGGAGCCTGCCGGCCGGACGCATCGGCCACAGGCGCCGCACCCCCCAGTACAACAGCGGCGCCACGGCCCCCGCAAAGGGGATGACCAGCCACAGGTGGGCGAGGGCCACTTCCCCATGGGACATGGGATACTGCCGGACTGCGGCGGACTCGCCCAGCAGCAACACGAACGGCAGCGACACCAGGCGCCCGAGCAGATCCGTGGTGTAGCCCCGCTCCTGCGCGGTCACCCGGCCCAAAAAGGTCACAAACCAGGGCATGAAGGCCAGAGCGGCGGCGCCAAGGGGAGCCAAGAGCCCGATCCCCTCGCCCAGCGAACGCCCGCGCACCAGGAGCAGGCGGTGGACGCCGAGCACCAGGGCGAGCCAGGCGAACTGGTAGTGCGTGTGCAGGCCCGCCACGAGCACGGCGCAGTACGCCAGCCCGGCTCCCCATCGGGCGGGCACCTCGAGGGTGCGCAGGTGGAGCACCAGGGCGAGCACCCCCAGCAGGATGAGCAGGCTGTAAGCCCTGACCTCCTGAGAAAAGAGCAGGTGGTAGGGGTTACACACCAGCAGCGCCAGGGCCACCAGGGCGGCTCGCCGCTCCAAGACGCGGCGGGCCAAGGGCCAGAAAGCCGCACAGGTGAGCACCCCCAGCAGCGCGGGCAGCAGACGAAGCCAGGCGTCCGAGCCCACCGGACCCAAGCGGATCCAGCCGTGGAGGATCAGGCGGAACAGTGGAGGGTTGTTCACCTCGGCCAGGAGGCAGCCGCGGGTGGCGTGGCGGGCGAACTGGAGGCTGGTGGCCTCGTCGAGCCACAGGCTGTGGAGATCCAGAGCGGCCAGGCGCAACACAGCGCCCACCCCGAGGAGGGCGAGCACCGCCCAGCGCTGGTCCAAGACTGAGCCTTTCGTCGTACCCATGGTCACAAGAGCGCCGGAGAGGTCGGACCAATTCACCCAATTGGTCCAACCACCCCTACAAACTGCGCGATCCTTTTCGCGGACGCGGCTACACAGGGTAACCCATTACGCACCCCAGGACACGGCAACGATCTGAGTATGTCAACTCTTATTTAATAATTCCAAACTGATAACGGCCAATGCGGGTTTCGCAGAGAAATGGCACGGAACTTGATAAGGGGCTACCCGTGCCCCTGTGACAATTCGAAGAAAGAACCCGCGATGCCAAGCGTAGCGACCCCGCAGAAAAGCACCGAGCCCACGCCCGAGATGATTTTCAACTCGCAGATGAAGCCCCCGGCCGCCGACCCCCAGGCCGCCGAGCCCAAGCCCGAGGTGATCTTCGAGGCAGCAGAGGTCCCGCTTCCGCTCCCGCAGACCAAGCGGGTGAGCCTGGCCCGCCGAGCGGGCCGGCTGCTGGTGGACGCGGTCAACTTCGCGGCCACCTACGTGATGATCAACGTCACATCAGCCGTCGCGCTGATCCTGTTTCGAGTGCTCAACCGCACCAAGATCTACGGCCGCTGGAACATCGGCGTGTCCAAGAACACGCTGCTCTGCTCCAATCACCGCACCATGATCGACAGCTACCTCGTCGGCCACCTGTCGACCTGGCCCTTTGGCTGGATCCTGCCGCGGGTGCTCCTGTACCATCCCGCCGCGAAGGAGAACTTCTTCCGCAACCGCATCATCGGCTGGTTTTCCTGGCGCTGGCGCTGCATCCCGGTGCGCCGCGGCGTGAAGGACTTCGACGCCCTGCGGGTCATGACCGAGACCCTGCCCAAGGGCCAGATGTGTATCTTCCCCGAGGGCACCCGCAGCCGCACGGGCGAGCTGAAGGAGGGCCGCCCGGGCACGGGCAAGCTCATCCATGACACCCGCTGCAAGGTCGTACCCATCTACCACTCGGGCATGGAGAACCTGCTGCCCGTGGGCACCGTCTGGCCGCGTATTTTCCGGCGGTTGGAGGTCAACATCGGCAAGCCCATCGACATGAGCGACCTCAACGCGCGACCCTCGTCCAAGGAGACCTCGGTGATCGTCATCGAGCGCGTCATGAAAGCCATCGCCGAGCTCAAGGCCGAGTCCGAAGCCCGCGCGGCCGCCCGGGTCCCCTGGTACGTGGCCGTCAAACGCGGGTTCTTGCGTCTCGCCGGGCTCCCCTCGTCCCTCGTCCGCAGATTCTAGAGCACATTCATAACCCCGACCTGCAGCTAGGATCGCTTTCCGGAGCGGCGGCTGGGCTTCTTGGCGCCCTTCTTGGCGCCCTTCTTGGCGCCCTTCTTGGCGTCGGTCTTGCCGGGCTTCTTGGCGTCGGTCTTGCCGGGCTTGTCGTCATCGCCACCCTCTGCGGGCTCGTCCTCCTCGCCGTCCTGGGGCTCTGTGGACCTGGAAAAGAGCATCGCGGGGACCATGAGCCCCACTCCCACTACCAGGGCGATGTCGGCGACGTTGAAGGCCGGCCAGGGCCACACCAGACGCCAACCGGGGATCAGCCACACCCAGATGAAGTCCGTCACCACGCCGTAGGCGATCCGGTCGATGAGGTTGCCCACGGCGCCTCCGGCCACCATGGCCAGCGCCCACACGAAGAGCCTGGAGTCGCTCTCCGGCCGCCGCAGCAGGTAGAAGATCAGCGCCAGGGCCAGCAGGCCGATGATGGAGAGGAAGACCCGCGAGCCCGCCGTGTCATTGAAGAGGCCGAAGGCCGCGCCGGGGTTGAACGACAGGATGAACCACATTCGCGTGCCGGGGCGATCCCCGATGGCCTTGACAAAGGTCTTCTTGCCGTCGCGCGCGACCGGCGCGATCTTCTGCTTGCCGCGACTCGGGTCGTAGGGGTGCACCCGGTACCGCTTGCCCGACGGCGTCTTGAGGATCTCGCCCTTGCCGTACTGCTCGTGGGTCTCGTCGAACAGCGCCTGGCGTTGGCTCTGGGTGAGCAGGGCGGATCGGGCCCAGATCTTGGTGCCCTGATCCAACAGCAGCACCACCACGCCGGCGATGCCCACGATCATCAGCTTCTGCTTGAAGGTCACCGGTCCAGCTCCTCGAGCACAGCCGCGCAACGCGCGCATACGCTCTGGCTCTCCCCTTCGGTTACGGCCACGGTCACCGGGTCGTCGATGCGCTTCCAGCAGCGCGGACACTTGGACCCAGAGTGCTCGGCCACGGTCACGTCGACCTCCTCGCCGCCCGCGTCCACCACCGACACCGACGAGACGATGAAGTAGTCATGCAGCATCCCGGCGCTGGCGCTGAGGTCCGACCGCAGGGAGTCAGGCACACCCACCGTCACGGCAGCGTCCAGGGAGTGGTGCTTCTGCGCCCGGAACGGCTCCAGGGCTTGGGTCACCGCCGCCCGCGCCGTGAGGATCGACTCGAAGCGCGCCGCCAGATCGGCGTCGGACCTGGACGCATCCTCGGTGGGCAACGAGGCCAGGTGAACGCTGTCCGGATCCTCGGGAAGCCGCGGCAGGTGGCCCCAGATCTCTTCGGCGGTGAACACCAGCACCGGCGCCATGAACGTGGTGCAAGCCCGAAGGATCTCGTACATCACCGTCTGGGCCGCCCGCCGAGACGCCCCTGTGGGAGCGTCGCAGTACAGCCGGTCCTTGAGGATGTCGAGGTACCGCGCCGACAGGTCCACGGCGGTGTAGTCCACGAGCCCGTGGTAGACCTTGTGGAACTCATAGTCCTCGTAGGCCTGGCGCAGCCGCTTGATCAGGCCCTGGAGGCGCCCCATGGCCCACCGGTCCACCTCGGTGAGCTGCTCGAACTCCACCGCATCGGTCGTGGGATCGAAGTCAGCGAGGTTGCCGAGCATGAACCGCGCCGTGTTGCGGATACGTCGGTAGCCCTCCGTGAGCCGCTTGAGGATCTCGCCGGAGATCCGGATGTCGTTGCGGTAGTCCTCCGAGGCCACCCAAAGGCGGAAGATCTCCGCGCCCTGACGGGTGAGGATCTTGTCCGGTGGCTCGTAGTTGCGCTGGGACTTGGAGTAGGGCTTGCCCTTGTCGTCCACCACGAAGCCGTGGGTCAGCACCGCCTTGTAGGGCGCCTTGCCCCGCCCCGAGACGCCCGTGAGAAGCGCCGAGTGGAACCAACCACGGTGCTGATCCGACCCCTCGAGGTACAGGTCCACGGGCACGCCCAGATCCGGGTTGTTCTCGCAGACGGCAGCCCAGCTCACGCCCGACTCGAACCACACGTCCACGATGTCCTCCTCCTTGCGAAAGGAGGTGGCGCCGCAGGTGCCGCAGGCAGCCCCTTCGGGCGCGAGGTCTGCCGCGGGGCGCGCGAACCAGGCGTCCGAGCCCTCCTCGCCGAACAGCTCCGCAGCGCGCTCGGCCAATGCCACAGACACCAGAGGCTCGCCGCAGTCTACGCAGTACAAGATGGGCAGGGGCACGCCCCATGCCCGCTGGCGACTCAGGCACCAGTCGGGGCGGTTGGCCACCATGCCATGGATACGCTCGCGCCCCCAGTGAGGAATCCAGGTCGTGCGATCGATCTCGGCGAGGGCGCGCTGCCGCAGGTCGGCGTGGTCGAGCTCGACGAACCACTGGGGTGTGGCGCGGAACACGATGGGCTCCTTGCAGCGCCAACAGTGAGGATAGGAGTGCGTCAAGGTCTGACCCAGGGGGTTGAGGAGCGCGCCGGCGGCCTGCAGATCCTTCTGCACGGCGGGGTTGGCCTCGTGCACCAGCGTGCCCTGGTAGGCGGCCACCTCCTCGGTGAAACAGCCCGCGTCGTCGACCGGAGCGAAGATGTCCAGGCCGTGCTCGACTCCCACGCCGTAGTCCTCGGCGCCGTGCCCAGGCGCCGTGTGCACCAGGCCACTGCCGGCCTCCAGGGTGACGTGGTCGGCGAACCACACCCGGTAATCCTGGTCGGCACGGTCCCCCGAAAGCGGGTGACGGTACTTTTTGCCCTCGAGCTTGCTCACGTCCACCGGCACGCGCGCCGAGGCCTCCAGCCCGCAGTCCGACAGGACGGCGTCGGCCAGGTCCTCGGCGACGATGAGGTAGCCCGAGCCCACCGCGAGGGCCACGTACTTGTAGCGGGGCTGCACCACCACGGCGAGGTTGGCCGGGATGGTCCAGGGCGTCGTGGTCCAGATCACCAGGGAGGTCTGCTTGCCGGCGAGGTCCGGCGCCAGGTACCCGGCGTCCTCCACCAGATCCAGCTTCACATAGATGGACGGCGAGACGTGGTCACCGTACTCCACCTCCGCCTCGGCCAGGGCCGTGCGGCAGGACGCACACCAGTAGACAGGCTTGCGCCCCCGGTACAGGTAGCCGCCCTCGATGAGCTTGCCGATCTCGCGAACGATGGTCTGCTCGTATCCCGGCTGGAGCGTGAGGTAGGGCGACTCCCAGGAGCCGAAGCAGCCCAAGCGCTGGAACTCCTCGCGCTGAACATCCACAAAGCGCAGGGCATAGTCCCGGCAGCGCTGACGCACCTCGACCTTGGACAGGCCCTCCTTGGTCTCGCCGAGGTCCCTGTCCACCTGCAGCTCGATGGGCAGCCCGTGGCAATCCCATCCGGGGATGTAGTGGCAGCAGTACCCGTCCATGGTGCGGTGCTTGACCACGATGTCCTTGAGCACCTTGTTCAAAATGTGACCGTAGTGGATGGACCCGTTGGCGTAGGGCGGCCCGTCGTGGAGCACGAACCTGGGCCGGTCCCGGGCGCCTTTCACGATGCGGTCGTAGAGGTTCTCCCGCTTCCACCGGGCGAGCATCTCCGGCTCGCGCTTGGCCAGGTTGCCGCGCTGGGGAAAGGAGGTCTTTGGCAGAGTCAGGGTCTTTTTCAGTTCCACGATGATGCCTCAGAGATACGACGGGGAATTGCTATACCACAATACTGGCGGCCGGGCTCGGTGCGCAGCGAAACGCTACAGACTTTTCAGCCGTGCCTTGACCTTGTCGGCATACTTGCCGCCCGGAGCCTGGTCGAGATAGCGCTCGTAGGCCTGTCGGGCCTCGGCGGGGCGACGCAACGCCTCGTAGGCGGCGCCCATGACAAAGTGGGCCATGGCCACCTTGGGACCAAACTTCTTCAGGGCGCCCCGGGAAATGCGCAGGGCCGCGCGAAAGTTCCGACGGGCGAGCATCTGCTGCGCCCGCGTCAACCGCCCATGCTTGGAAGCCGCCGACTCCACCTGGGCCTTGGCCGACAGGACCTGGCCATATTTCCGGCGGAAACCGCGGCTGAACAGGTCTGTCCTCTGACGGGTGTACAGCAGATAGAGGAACCGCGCACCCGCCTTGGCCGCGACCTTCGCCTCCTCCATTTCTCCATTGTCCACCATGTCGGCGATGATGAAGCCAAAGACCTTCATATACAGCAAGGGCATGCCCATGGCGCGCGACACTGCCTGCGAGAACGCGCGCCGCATCGCCTGGGCCTTCGACTTGCCCATCCGCGCCGCGCGGATCATCTGGTTGATGTCCATCTCCACCCGGGGCACGTTGGTGATGATCTGGATCATCGTGTCGAAGCCGCTCCTCGACCCACGGGGGCGTGGCATGTGCCGGAGCGAGTTGAATGCCACACCACTGTCCCCGACCAGCGCACCGTACAACCCACCAATGAAACGGAAATCCATCCCCGGGGCACGCCCTCTTCCTCGCCGCTTCGCCTGGGCACGGATGCTCTTGCCGGCCTCACGCAGGCGCCCGGAGGCGAGGGCCCCGGCCACAGTCTGTAGCTGCCGTCGCTTGTCGTCGGCCGTGAGCCACATCACGGGCATGACCGGCATGCCCGTGAAGTTCCGGCTCCGCACCAGCCACCGCCACATTGTGCGGCGCTCCTTGTCCGCGGCCACGTCGTCGCACTTGGCCACGGCCTTCATCAGCCGCAGGGCGGCGCGCCGGGAGTGGGTGAAGTGCCTCCCCTCGGTGATGTCGAGGCTGCGGTTCACCTCCTTGACGGCCTCATCGATGTGGCCCGACTGCAGGTGCAACAGCCCCATCATGCGGTGGGTATCGTAGTAGAACTTGTCGTAGGAGATGGACCTCGCCAAGGCCCACTTGGCCAGGCTCAGGTTGTTGGTCTGGAGCGTCCGCTGCAGCTCGGTGTGGTGGCGCTCCAGCCAGGGGTGCCGCACGAGAGGAATCTCCTGTGGGTCCAGGCTCCCCGTCGCCAGGTAGACCACCGACAGGTGGGACCAGGCGCTCTCGGGGTTGGTGTTGTTGCGCACGGCGCGCCGCGCGTGGTGCAACGACTCGAGCACGACCGCGTTGTAGCTGGGGAGCATCCGTCGCGCCTTGAGGAAGGGGTGAAGCACCTTGGAGTACTGAAAGTGGTAGTAGCCGAGCACGTTCACGGCCCCTGCCCCCAGCCGGCCGTGGTACAGAGCCCGCTTGAGCAGCTTGCCCAGCAGAGGCGCCATCACCTGCCGCTGCCGCTCCAGGCGCCGCCGCTGGGAGTCGATCCGCGCCTGGATGCGGGGGTCGTCGCGGCCCTGACGACGCAGCATCTGCTCCTGGCGCTTGAGTCCGCGCAGACGATTGTCGGCCCGCTGAACGGCGGGGATGATGCTCTGCCCCGCAGCCCGTGAGTAGGCGAGGGCCCGGAACATGTGATAGTCCGCCTTGACCTGCTTGGAGGCCCACCACAGCCCCACGGACACACACACGACCAGCACCGGCACGAGCACGAGCCAGGAGTGCTGCGGCAAGGACGCGTCCTCGGCGGCGTCGGCGTCCTCTGGGAGGCCGGGACGGAAGATCTCCCCGCAGAAGAACACCACCGTCCAGAATCCCAGCCACGTGAGCATCAGGATCCACGGCAAGATGTCAGTCTTTTTCGTCACCTCCGTGGAGATCGCCTTGAGCTCGGTGATGGTGAAGGAGAAGGCCTCCTTGATGCCTGGCACACCCCAGAGCACCATGAAGAGCACCGCCGCCCCACCCAGCCCCCAGATGAGGCTGGTGATCATCCATCGCGACTCGATCAGCCTCCGCTCCGCTGTCCGCTGGGCCACCCGGCGGGCCCTCCCCGTGGGCGCCGCTTTCTTCCGTCGCCGCTTGCGCTTGGACCGCGGTTGCTGCTCCTCCTCGGCAGCCTCGGTCTCCTGGAGATCCAGGGGCTCGTCGGACTCCTCGGCGCCGGCCCCTGGATGAGCCGCCCCGGCGGTCCGGCGCAGCACCATGGCCATGGCGAGCAGCACGTAGAACATCAGCCCGGTGGGGATCACGTCGTAGTTGAAGAAGCTGTGAACCAGGTAGGCTACCAGCGTGGCCAGCAGGCCGCCGGCGAGCATCCCCCAGCGCGTCTCCTCCTCCCGGCGTCGCGCCAGCAACAGGCTCCAGATCCCTACGACGATGAGCCCCACGTGCACCACCACGCCGAGCAGACCATTGGCCGTCCACTCGTACAGGAGCATGTTGTGCGGGTTCCGGTAGTTCACCCGCGGGTCGGCCCGGGCCACCCGCTCGGACTTGAACTCCAGGAAGGCCACGCGGTAGTTCTCGATCCCGCATCCCCGGAGCCAGTACTTGCTGAGCATCGAGACCGTGTCCTCCCGCACGATGCCGCGGGCGCTCTCCTGGGTCACCCGCAGGGCGGTGCCCACCTCATAGGGCAAAAACGAGGTCTGGGTGGTCACCGAATAGGCGGTGGTCGCAGTCACGATCGCGATGACTCCCACGAGGGCGTGCCGGAGGACCCGCACCCGCGGAACCAGCCAGGGCAGCGGCAGAAAAGCCATGCCCATCACCGGCAGAAACGGCAACAACGCGTGCCAGCCGATGGGCTTGATCGCCTTGGCGGAGCCGTACGCCGCGGCCAGACATGCCGCGCAGAAGCCGGCCGCCAGCAGAAGCAGCAAACGCCGCAGCGTCTGCCGCACCAGCGGCTCGGGCTGGTTCCAAGGCTTGGCGATCAGCAGGAACGTCACGACGCCGGCGCCATAGCCGAGCCAGGCACCGCGGGTCTTGAGCACGGCCATGCCCACGGCGATGACGGCCGCTGCCACGGCGGCGAAAATCCACCACCCGGTGCGCTTCTCCACCAGCATCAGCCCCAGGGAGCCCAGCCCGCCGAACAGCAGGTAGTTGGATAGAAACTCCGCGTTGCCCACCAGGCCCGGCGGACGGAAGATAGGGTGCGTGGGCCATTCGTAGATGGCATTGAGCGACGCGGCCAAGGACGTCGCCGCCAGGACCCTCAGGAGAAACACCAGGTTCTCTCGACGCCGCCCGGCGCCCAGCACCACCGCCACGGCGGCCACCAAAAAGCAGAAGATGGTGATGGATCCCATGAGCCGCGGCATGGATCCCAGCAGGCTCACCATGGGCTGCCCCGACAAGGCGATGGACACCAACAGGGCCGCGGCCTCGGCCGCCACCAGATAAAACAGCGGATCCCGCAGCTCCCTCCACCGACGGTCGTGGAAGATCAAGAAGCTACACAGGGCCACCAGCCCGGTGGCCCCCACCAGCAGCGCGCCGAACTTGATGACAACGTAACCGCGTTGCAGCAGGTTGGAGTACGACACAGCTGTCAGGATCATGACCAGTCCCAACACCATGAGGATCGCTTGGCGTAGTCGTCTGAAGCTCATACGTAGTCACTCGTGCTGGTGATGCGTGGGGCTTGCCACGGCCCGGCCCACACTATTGCCATCGTCTAGCTGCGACAAGCTAGAAATTCTTGCGGGGTGGATTACTCGAAGTCTGCCGTAATCACAGTGTGATCGGACGCACCCTTGCCCTTGCGGGCCTCGCGGTCGATGTCGGCGGCACCGCAGCGGTCGGCCAGAGGCCGCGTTGCGAGGATCAGATCGATGCGCATGCCGTGGTCCTTGGGAAAGCCCAGCTGGCGGTAATCCCACCAGGAGTACCGACCGGCCTCGTCGTGATGCTGACGAAAGGTGTCGACGAGGCCCCAGTCGCACAGGTGCTGCAGGGCGGCGCGCTCGTCGGGGTGGCAGTGCACCTCTCCGCGACGCTCCTCGGGGTTCCACACGTCCCGGTCGTCGGGGGTGACGTTCCAGTCGCCACACAGGACGACCTCCTGATCCGGCGAGGTGTTGACCTCGAGATAGGTCCGCAGGCGGCCCAGCCAGGCGAGCTTGCCTTGGAAGTGGGGGGATCCCACCTCCCGGCCGTTGGGCACATAGGCCGACGCCACCCACAGGGGGCCGATCTCGGCCACGAGAAACCGCGCGCCCAGGTCGTCCCCGCCGTCGTCGAAGCCGCGACAGATCTCCGTCGGGGTGTTTCGGCTCAGGATCGCCACGCCGTTGTAGGTCTTCTGACCATGGAACAAGGCCTGGTAGCCGGCGTCGTCGAAGGCTTGGGCCGGGAAGGCCTCGTCGACCACCTTGGTCTCCTGCAGACACATCACGTCAGGGCGGTGGGCCTCGAGCCAGGCGAGCACCCGCTCGAGCCGCGCCCGCACCGAGTTCACGTTCCAGCTGGCAATCCTCACATCAGGCCTCCCGGCGCGACCCAGGCGCGCCAGGTCCCATAGTGCCTTTTTGGTGCGGATTTGTGAATGTGCCAGTGAGGTGTTTGCTGTTACTGGGGTTGCTGTTACCGGGGTTGCTGGTATTAATGACCTCGGAGCGAAATCCCAAGGAGCCTCCCATGACCCACACCCTCCGCATTCCACGTGATTCCCTCGCCCAGGCCGACCCGGTCATCGCACGCCTGAACCGCTTCGAGGCCGACCGCCAGAACCGCAAGCTGATCATGATCGCTTCGGAGTCCGTGTGCCCGCCGGCGGTGCGTGAGACCCTCGCCAGCGAGCTCGGCAACATCTACGCCGAGGGGTACCCGTCCGCGCGCATGTGGTCCCTCGACGAGCCGGCGCTGGAGGCCTTCGACGAGACCTTCGTGGAGTTCCGCCGCTACGGCGATCGCCGCTACTACAAGGGCTGCGACTACGTAAACGTGGTGGAGTCCGTGGCCAAGCGTCGCCTGTCGAAGCTGTTCGCCAACGACCGCGTGGGCCACGACCAGATCTACGCCAACGTGCAGCCCCTGTCCGGTGCCGCAGCCAACAACGCCGTGTACAATGCCTTCCTCGAGCCCGGCGCCCGCATCATGGGCATGGACCTGACCTGCGGCGGCCATCTCACCCATGGCAGCGAGGTCAACCGCAGCGGCAGGACCTACAACATCGGCGCCTACCGCCCACGACGCGATGGCAAGCTCGACTACGAGGCCATAGAAAAACAGGCCCTCGAGTTCGGGCCTGCGCTCATCGTGGCCGGGTTCTCCGCCTACCCCTGGGACATCGACTGGGAGGCCCTGCGCCGCGCGGCCGACAGGGCGGGTGCCATCCTCCATGCGGACATCGCGCATACCGCCGGCCTGGTGGCCGCGGGGGTGCTCAACAGCCCGGTGGGCCACGCACACGTGATCTCCTTCACCACCCACAAGAGCCTCTGCGGTCCCCGGGGCGCTGCGATCCTGACCACGGATCCCGACCGCGCCGCCGCCGTGGACCTGGGCGTCTTCCCCGGGGAGCAGGGCGGGCCGCACATCCACCAAATCGCGGCCAAGGCCGTGGCCTTCGCGCTGGATCGGCAGCCCCCGTTCCGGGAGCTCATGGCGGACGTGGTGACCAACGCCGCGGCCCTGGCCGAGGCCTTCGTCGAGCGGGGCGTCAAGCTGGCCTACGGCGGCACCGACACCCACCTGTGCCTGGTTGATCTCAAGAGCCTCGAGACCGCCTCCGGCGCGAAGATGACCGGTGAGATCGCCTCGAGGGTCCTGGACATGTGCGGCCTCACGGTCAACAAGAACACCATCATGGGCGACACGTCCGCGAACCAGCCATCGGGGCTGCGGTTCGGCACGGTGTGGGTGACCCAGCGAGGGCTCGGACCGGCGCACATGGAGCGAATCGCCGACGTGGTGCTGCGGGCCCTCCGGGGCGCGCACGCCTTCGAGTACCACTACGCGGGTGGCCCCGTGGGTCGCGCAAAGCTGGACTGGGGACTGTTCGAGGAGGTCCGCGCGGAGATCTCCGCCCTGGCCACCGAGGGAGCCGACGCCTCCGCGGGAGACGGCTCCACGGGGGGGTATCCGCACGCCGTCACCGAGCCCCCGGCGGCCTCGTCGGCGCGCTCCACTCCGCTGGCCGAGGCGCATGCCCGGGCCACGGCTACGCTGCACGAGCGCGCCGGCTGGAGGATCCCGCTGCGCTTCGGCGCGGTGGACGACGAGGTGGACGCGGCCCGCAAGGGCTGCGCCTTGTGGGATCTCGGCGACGCCGCCGCCATCCGGGTAGAAGGCGGCCGGGCCGAGAACCTGCTCCAGGGCGCCCTGACCGCAGATGTGCTCGCGCTCGAGCAGCACGGCTGCACCGCCGGCCTGGTGCTCGACCGTGAGGGGACACCCCTGGACCTGGTCACGGTGGCGCGACTCTCGGACCCCGTCGCCGACCCCCACGCCTTCCTGCTGGTCACCCGCGGTGGCCGAGGCGAAGCAGTCACCGCGTGGCTGCGGGGTCTGTCCGACGGCTACGTACGGCAGGACGACGACATCCTGCGCAAGGTGGAAGGGCCCGCCGTGGTGCGGCCCCTGTCGGACAGCACCGATGTGACCGTGCTCGCGCTACAGGGCCCCGGGGCAGCGGCCACGTTGGCCAAGGCCGTGCCTCAGCTGGACGGCCTCGGGGCGGGGCGCCTCGGCAACTGGGAGAGCTCCCTGGTGGCGCACCTTCCGGGCGACGCAGGTCGCCACGTGATCGTCACGCCCACCGAGGAGGCCCGAAACCTCTGGGCGCGACTGCTGGAGGGGGGCGCGGTGCCCTGTGGCTCCGAGGCGGCCGATCGCCTCGACACCGAGGCGAACCTGCCTGCCGTGGGCGCCGTCACCCCCTCCGGTGGGGACCTGGGCAAGGTGTTCACTCCCGGGTTGGTGGAGCCCTCCAAACCCTACTTCGTGGGCCAGGACCAACTCCTGAAGGGCATGGCCCAGGAGTCGGCGCCGCCAGAACACGACTTCACCTCCGAGGATCTGCCCCTCCGTCGCACCTGCCTCTACGCCGAGCACCTCAAGCTCACCAAGAAGAAGTTCATCGTGCCCTTCGCCGGCTGGGAAATGCCCGTCTGGTACACCTCCATCGGTGCTGAGCACAGAGCCGTGCGGCTGGGCGCGGGGCTCTTCGACGTATCGCACATGGGTGTGCTCGCAGTCCGGGGGCGCCACGCGGAACGATTCCTGGATCTCGTCACCACCAACTACGTGCCCTGGCTCTCCCCCGGCCAGTGTCACTACTCCTATCTGCTGGCGCCGGACGGACGGATCATCGACGACATCATCATCTACCGGGAGGCAGCGGACCGTTTCATGGTGGTGGTCAACGCCGCCAACGCCGAGGAGGACGAGGGCTGGCTGCGCGCGGTCAACGGCCAGCAGGCCCGCATCGACTTGAATCACCCGGTCAAGCGCGTAGAGCACGAGGCCGAGCTGGTGAACCTGAAGCTGGACGAGGCCGAGGGTGCGAATCGACGTGTGGACCTAGCGTTCCAGGGGCCGGCTTCCCTGCCCACAATGCTCAAGCTCACCCATGACGCCGGCTTTGCCACCCGGCTCCGCCAGCTCGGGCGGTTCGAGCTGGCCCAGGGATCCCTCGACGACGTGGATGTGCTGGTGGCACGCACAGGGTACACCGGCGAGGACATGGGCTTTGAGCTGTTTCCGCACCCAGACCACGCGCCGCGGCTGTGGAACCTACTTCTGGACGCGGGCGCCGACCTCGGCGTGGCCCCTACGGGCCTGGGCGCCCGGGACTCCACCCGCTGCGAGGCCGGGCTGCCCCTGCACGGCCACGAGCTCGCCGGCGACTACGGCATCAACCCCCTGGAGGCTGGCTACGCGCCCTTCGTGCGCATGCACAAGCCCTGGTTCGTAGGTCGCGACACCTGCGCCGAGGCCCTGCGAACCTGGACGCGGGAGGTCGTGCGGTTCAAGGTCAACCTGCCCGGCGGCAAGGGCATACATCCGGGCAACAAGGTCGTCGACGGCAAGCGCGGCCAGTTCATCGGCCAGGTCACCAGCTGCGTCTCCGTGGGACGGGTCCAGATCGGCCTCGCCCTGGTGGACCGCCGCTTCGCCCGCGATGGTGACCCCCTGGTGATCTACCCTCGATCCGACCGGGACAAGGACCCCGAGCCCCGCAAGCTCATCGACCTCGGTCCTGGGGACAAGGTCCCACTCCCCCTCGAAGCGACGATCCAGCCCCGCTTCGCCCGCCCCGACGACCTGCACCGCTTCGCCAGAGAGCTTGGTTAGAATTCAAAAAGGCAGGTTGAGCTGACCAGACCGAGCAGGCTCAAGTCCGAGCTCAGGCTCAGGCTCAGGCTCAGGCTCAGGCACGGGTTCGGGCGCGGGCGCGGGCGTGGGCTCGGGTTTGACCATGGCTGCCTCTCCGACGACCTGGCGAAAGAGGGACGACTCCCGGCGGAAGAACCCCTCGGTGTGGAAGGTGTTGTCCAGGCCGTGCAGCTCGTAGTCCAAGTGGTGACCCAGCTCGTGGATCAGCGTGCGCACCAGGGTCTTGAAAGCCACGGCCTGCCCGCGCTTGGCCGTACGCATCCACAGCTCCACCAGGGCGCCCTTGGTCTCCTCCTCGTCCCAGGAGCACTGCCCGAAGAGCTCGGCCCCGTCCGCGTCCACGGGGCGCCGACCGCCCACCCGCACCCGCACGCGGCTGATCCCAAGGGCGTCGGTGATCCCCCGCGCCAGCGTGGCGCAGGCCCGCTGCACCTGCCGACGATCATCGGCCTCCAACGCCTCCCGCAACGCGACCAGCCCCGGCCGCAGCCCGGACACGTCCCCCAGGTCCACCTGCGCGATCTTGTCGCTCTCACGGTAGGTCTTCCGCTGCTTGGCAGACAGGTTCCTGTAGTAGTCGAAGGGCACAAGCAACCTCTAGCAAGAGGCTGCCTCGGATTCAAGACTCAACAACATCACGCGTGACCTGGGCGAATCGACACCGCCCAGGGCAGGGGTGCATGCATTGACCTGTCTACAATCCAAGCACCCGACAGCAGCTTTTCGCCCGGGCTACGAGCGACTCGCAGAGCTGATCAACGATGGGGTGAGTAAGATCCTGACCATGGAGCTGCTCGCAGATCCGCTCGATTTCCTCCCGGATCTGGGAGGCGAGCCACGTCACGCGATCGAGGGTCGCCCCTTCGTCCAAGTGCAGGGCGACCGCCTGCTTCCGCCACTGGCGCGAGCCGACGTCGCGGAACCGGTACTGTCCGCCGACCTTCATGGCGAGCTTCAGGCGTTGATAGTCCTGCTCGTACCACGGGAACGCGCTCACGACATCGTACAGAGGCGCGAGACGAACACGCCCGCGGGTGCCGTGCAACAGGGAGTAGTTCTTGGCGTGGGCGTCGGTGCCGGCAATGAGCCAGTTGAAGGCGAGCGCGTCGACGAAGGTCTGAATGTCCTCCTTCGGCCGACTCGAGTGTGTTTGCAGCAGCTCGACGATGCGCTCGGGAGTCGGCCCGCCCTCGTTCTGGTACTTGTAGGACGGCAACAGGCCCAGCGCCTGGCAGAGGTCCTCCTGGTGGAGGCGCAAGATCGGCTGGGTCTCGGCTAGGCTCGCAAACGCGGCCGATCTCGCCGCGGCGGCGGCAGTCCTGGCTGCCATTTCAGCGACGTCGCCCACGGCCCCAGCGACGAGGGCGGCGGCCTCGGCGGCGCTAGCGCTCGCCATGACGGCCGTATCCGTGCGGTCGTAGCGCTCCACGACGATGGCCACCTCATCCTCGAAGCGCATCACCTCGGAGATGGCCGCCGGCAGGCCCAACGCTCTCGCCAGCGTGAGGCAGATGTGCTCGTTTTCGGCCAGGCCGTCGAGGTCCGCCGTCGGGGGCTTCAAGATGTGGGTCGTGGGGGTACGACCGGCCGGGATCCCCCAGCGCCCGTCGTGGTGAAGCAGGGCGATCTTGGGCTGCGCACCGGAGAGGCTGAATTGTCCAACGTCAGAGTGGCGCCACCAGGTCGACTCATCGTGCCGCAGGGCGCGCAACCGCTCGGCGATCTGAGCCTCGTCGATCCACTCGATCTCCGGAGCTCCAGCAGCGGTGACGGCCTCGAGCCGCTCCGATCTGATAAACTGGACGGCACCCGCGCAGTCTTCCCCGACATGGGCGATGAGCCCAAACACGTTGCTCGGCGAGATCTGAAAGTCCCGCGCCCAGCTTCTGATGACGGACGGATTGTCAGGGAGCAGTCCCCATAAAAAAGCCTCGAGCGGTGCAGAACCATGGTCCGCGCTGGCGAGCGGCATCGACAGCGACAGGGGCATCGCGGATTTGGAAGAGCGCCAGTCTTCGTTGTAAGTGAAATGCAGACCATCGCGGCGACGTGTCACGGTCCCGATCTGAGCGCCACCGAGGAGCGTTGTCAGGCGTGCCTCGGTCATGGTTTCCCGCCCCTGGCTCGGGTGATGACCGCGTCGATGTCGATGTCCAGCGGTGGAGCTCCCTCGGGCCGATCCCGGTCGCCCGAATCCACGACGAGCCGAATTCCGAGCACCCTCAGCGCTCGAAGCAAGAGCCCGGCTTCCGCGCGGGGTTTGCCCTTTTCGACTTCGACGATCCACTGGCGACTCACACCGACCTGCTCCGCGAGAGCCCGCTGGGTAAGGCCTAGCTCACGACGCCGCGACCTGATCACAAGCCCGAAATCTGTAGGTGTTTGTAGAAGCATGCATGTCGCCGTTCGGTAACATTCTACCAATGACGTCGTTCGCTGACAACCCCCATCATGACGTCGTTCGGTAACATTCTACCAATGTCGTCGTTCGCTGACAACCCCCACCATGACGTCGTTCGCTGATACGCGTAGGCTAGTCCACGACGCAGGCGAAGGTGGCGGTGAGGGTGTGCTCGTCGCCGTCCTGCAGGGTGTCGCAGGCCGCGCCGAACAGCTCGATGACAATGTTGGAGGGATTGGTGTAGTCCCAGCCGTCTGTCTGCGCAGGGTTCCAGGGTACCTCTACGCCGTCCATGTAGATGTGGACCAGATCCGGGAAGTCAGGGGGCTCCTCCAGCACGATCTCGCAGGAGATGAAGGACACGGCGATGGCCTGCAGCGCCGCGATGATCTCGTTCTGGTTGCCGGCCGGGTAGTAGTCGGTGGAGCCGCCCACCTGCGGTCGCCCGCCTGCCAGCGCCATGGCGTTGAGCAGCGCCTCGTACTCCGACGTGCCCGCCAGGCCAATCACCACCGTGTCGATGCCCGCGGCCTGCAGGTCGCTGATGACCGACACCGAGTGGTCGTCATCCAGGCAGGTGTATCCGAACAGGCACGGCGAGGGGTAGTTCGTGCAGCAGTACTCGGGCGTGGCGTGGGTGCAGGTGCAGGAGGGGTCCGCGCTCAAGAAGTAGTTGCAGTTGGGTCCCCCATCCGTGGCCAGGATCACGACCTTCGGCGACTCCACGCTCCCGAGGTCTGTCAGCGACGAAGCGGCGTTGTTCAGGGCCGCCGCCGTCGGTGTGCCCCCGGCGGGCACCGCGGCCGTGAGCTCGCCGAGGATCGCCTGGCGGTTGCTCAGGGCCACGCCCACCTGGGGCCCGGAGGTGGAGCACTCGTTGTCCGCCGGGTAGGTGAGCACGCCGAACTTGATCACTGATTCGAACTGGGTGAGTGCGGTGTCCAGGGCCACGTTGAGCTCCTCCCACTTGGTCAACCCAGGCGTGGCCGAGGGCTCGGACATGGAGCCGCTGCGGTCGATGACCAGATAGACCTCGGCCGGGGGAGCCTGCTGCAGCACGAAGTTCCGCGGATCGCAGCCCACCATGCCGTCCCCGCCGCCCCCGTCCCACCACACACCGCCATCCCCGGGGTCCACCACGTCGGTCAGCGCCGACCCGTCGTCGAGTCCCCCACCGTCGCCGTCGCCGCTCCCCGTGGGCCCACAGCCCAACGCGAAGGACATGAGGATCCCCGCCACAAGACCAATCCAGAGGTTGCGCTTGTTCATGGCTCTCCCTCGAGCACAGCAGTTCAGCCCCATGGTACCACAGCAACCCGGGGCCGTGCACGAACCGCCGGGCGGCTTCTTCTGGATGGCAAGAGCGGGCGGGCCTACGACACCACCTGCACCGAGACCGCCATGTCCGGGGGCTCATCGAGGGTTCGCTTGACCGTGCAGTACTTGGCTGCCTTGATCAGGGACTTGTGGTACTTGGCTGGGAAGTCGGGCGGCACCTCCAGCCGGAGGTCGATGCCGAGCAGTTGCCCGGTCTTCTCGTCGAACTGGTGGTCTTGCACGAGCCGGATCTTGTCTGTGGGGATGTCCCGGGTCTGACAAAACCCCACGACATAGATGCCGGCGCAGGTGGCCAGCGACGCCAGAAACAGGGCGTAGGGCTCGGGCGCGGAGGAATCGCCCCCGTCGTCCTTGGGCTGATCGGTGTGGATGGTGAAGCCGTCGACGGTGGCATCGATCTTCTTGTTGCCGCCGTGGGTGACGACGATCTCGAGCGCCATGGGGTACCTCCTGGATCGGGGCGTCGCGTGTCACGGCCCGATGTTTCTCGGGAAAGCTAATCACTCGGCGCGCGTTGTCACCCCCGCGCGCGGCGCATCGGGCGCGTGACCGACGCGTTGACCGACGCGGCCGGCCGGTGCTATGACCGATCCACAATACAGATCCGATGACTGGAGGACCCAATGTTCGATCTGCTGCTCGATGACACCGAGATGGGGATCCGCGACGAGGCCCGCGCCTTTGCCCGTGGCGTGGACTCGGAGCTGCTTCGCCGCATGGACCGGGACGAGGTGGAGTACCCCCGGGAGTTCGTGGAATCGGCCGCCGGGGCGAACCTGCTCGGCGTGCGGTTCCCCCGCCAGAACGGCGGCCGTGGGCTGGGCTGGACCTGCGCCGCCGCCGCCGTAGCCGAGGTGGGTGTCCTGGGGTCTGCCCTGGGCTGCGCCTACTCCATGCCCACCATCGTGGGCACCGCCATCGACGGCTTCGGCACGCCCGCGCAAAAGTCGCAGTATCTGGAGCGCACCCTGAAAGGAGAGGTGATCTGCGCCGAGGCCCTCACCGAGCCCCGGGGAGGATCGGACTTCTTCGGCACGACCACCACCGCCGTGAAGAAGGGCGACCGATACGTCTTGAACGGCCAGAAGCGCTTCATCGTCGGAGGCCTGGGCGCCGACTACTTCCTGGTGTATGCCCGGACGGATCCGGACGCCGATCCCAAGCGCGGCATCAGCGCCTTTTTGGTGGACCGCACCGAGGGCGTCACCACCGAGCACCGCTACGAGCTGATGGGGCTGCGAGGCGGCGGCACGGCCCGCCTGGTCTTCGAGGATGTGGAGGTGCCCGAGGAGAACATCCTCGGCGGGCCGGCCGGGCTGAACATGGGGAGCCTGGTGTTTTCGCGCATGATGGTACCCGAGCGGCTCACGTCGGCGGCCGGAGTCCTGGGCATGGCGGAGGCGGCCATCAAGATCGCGGCCATCTACGCGGACCGACGCAAGGCCTTCGGCCGGAAGATCCGGGCCTTCCAGGGGGTCAGCTTCAAGATCGCCGACTGCATCACGAAGCTCGACGCCTCACGCGCGCTGGTGATCGCCTCGGCCCGGGCCGCCGACGCGGACGTGGACGCGCCGCGCACCCGTCGGCTCATCTCCGAGGCCAAGTGCTTTGCCACCGACCGCGCCTGGGAGATCGTCAACGACTGCATGCAGGTCCTCGGCGGCATCGGCTACACCAACGTCTATCCCATGGAGCGGCTGCTCCGGGACGCCCGCCTGCCCACCATCTGGACCGGCTCCAACGAGGTCATGCGCGCCGTCATCTCCCACGAGTACTACGCCGAGCTCCTCGGCCAGTCCGACGACGGCCGGGACATCACCTCGGACACCATCGGCTTCGAGTACGAGGTGGAGAAGGTCTACGAGTAGCCCGCCGGACCGCGCGCCAACCAGGTCAACCGAAGGGGACGCCGAACAAAAAGTGGTAGGAGTGGCCGCCGGGGGCCATGATGCCGTAGGCGTAGCCCAACCGGAACGTCAGCCACTGATAGTAGCCGATGACCACATCCAGCAGCACCTCCGCCCCCACGCCCACCCTGAAGTCCCGCAGCCGGTCCTGGTTGAACTCACCGAAGAAGGCGTGACCCACGTCGCAGAAAACCGCGCCAGACAGCCGCCGGAAGTAGATGGGCAGCGTCCAGGGAGCCCAGTTGATCCAGGCAATGGGAAAGCGATACTCGACGTTGAGCAGGTGGTACTGATCCCCCCAGGCGGCCCCTGGAGGGTAGCCCCGCAGGTAGGCGCCCCCCACCGGCGCCACGTCGAGCAGGCTCTGCAGAAGGTCCTGGTCCGGCAGCCCGCCCACCGCGAAGTAGCCCCGGCGCAGCAGGTTCCCCCGGGAGATGCCCCCGGCGAGGCGCAGGGCCAGCACGTGGTTCTTCAGCCAGGGCATGGGCAGGTACTCCACCCACCACCAGGTGGCGGACATCGTGTGGAAGTCCCCGCCCAGGGTCTCGTGGGCGGCGCTGACCGACACGCCCAGCGTGCGCCCCCGCTCCGCGCTCACTGAGTAGCGGTAGCCATAGACCTTGGAGTAGCCGAGCCGCATGCCCACGCTCGACAGGACGCCGCTTTCTGACCGGGTGGTGAGCTGGGCCGAGGGGTCCGGCGGCACGGTCTCCTCGTCCACGGCGCCGAAGTGCTGGAACCGGTAGTTGAAGGTGATGGACGCCGAGCCCCACCGCCGGGAGCGGAGGACCGGGAGCCCCATGGTGACCTGACCCACCACCGACTGCTCGGTGTAGATCCGGGGCAGCCCGTCTATGGTGAGCCCCCCCCGGGGGCCTCGCCCATAGCTGGCGGTGACCCCGAAGCTCGGCCACAGCTGGGAGTACGTGTAACCCAGCACCGTGGACAGCCCCTCGGAGGCGAAGTTGTAGCCCACCTGCAGGACCCACGCGTGGAGCCCCGCTACATCGTTGCCCGCCAGCAACAGCACCAGGCTCTCGGCCCCGGGCGTGAACCCGGCGCTGAACCACCAGGCCTCCGGATAGAGGCTCCGCAACGGGTTGTACCGGTGGACCTTCAGGTCGCCGAGCTTCACCTCGGGCCGCCTGGCTGTCGGCCGATCGGTGACGTAGGGCAGCGCCGTCAGGAACCGCTTCGGGTCCAGCGACATGCGGTAGACATCGTACCCCGCGTAGGTGAAGCCCACGTAGGCCAGGGTCTTTCCGTCCGGCGAGAGCGCCGGCTGCAGGGCGCCGGCCACCACGTTGGTCACCTGCCCCAGCCGCCCCGAGGCCACGTCCATGGCGTAGATGTTGTAGATACCCGTGCGGTCCGAGCTGAAGTACAGGGTCCGGCCGTCGGCCGACCAGGTGGGCGTCAGGTCCAGCGCCCGGTCCTTCATGAGCCGCCGCACCTTGCCCGTGGCCACGTGCACGACGAACAGATCGCGGTAGCCCCCACGGGTCCAACCGGAGTAGGCGAGGTGCTGACCGTCCGGTGACCAGACAGGGGTGGCGACCTGATCGTACGTGGCGCTGCGCACCACCACCCGAGGCCGCCGGCCCCGGGCCAGGCCGCCGGCAGGAAGCACCACCAGGTGGGTGGTGCCCTGGTGGTTGAGCACACAGGCGATCTTCCGCCCGTCCGGGGACACGTCCGGCTCACGCACCCGCAGGCCGTAGGTCAACCGCCGAGACCGGTTCGTGCGCAGGTCCAGCTCGAACAGGTCCGTGTAGTCGTACACCGCCTTGTGCACCTCCATCTGGCTGTAGACCATGCGCCGGCCGTCGGGCGTGAAGGAGGGCGAGCCGCCGGGCTCGAGGCGGATCATCTTGGTGAGCTTGCCCGTGGTCGGATCCAGACGCTTGAACGCCCGGTCCGAGTGTCCGTCGTCGTCGGCCACCACCAGCCACCGGCCCCGGGGGTGATACCGCGGCCAGAAGGTGTACTCGCCGCTGTGGGTCAGCCGCTTTGCCTTGGTCAGGCCGCGCCGTCGGGCCCGCCTCGCCTGGAGCCGGTATCGCCTCCGCAGGTGACGCTTCCACTCGGCGTAGAGCCGCACGTAGCCCTTGCCGCCAAGGTAACGCCGGGCGCTCTTGTTGAAGCCGTAGGGGATCCAGTCGCTGCCGAAGTCGTGGCTGATCTTCACCAGCTTCTTCTCCCCGAACCGCGCGGCCAGATACTTGAGAAACCGAGAGCCGTACAGGTACGGGGCCGTGCCGTGGGGGAAGCGGACGGGCGCCGAGGAGATCTCCCCGATGGACTGCGACTTTCCCGACAGGATCCCCATGCGCATGAACATGTCGTACAGGGAGTTGCGGTTGCGACCGGCCGACGTGAAGCGCGACTCGTTGTACACCGCCAGGCCTTCGATCCACCAGGTCGGCTGGAGGTGATTGAAGGAGATGGTCTTGCCGAAGATCCAGTTGATGATCTTGGAGATGCCGCCGATGGTGTCCAGGTGCAGGACGTGGGTGTACTCGTGCGCGATGAGCCCGAAGAGCCAGTCGTCGACGTCGTTCATGGTCGACATGGAGTCCGGGGCGCTCAAAAACAGGTGGATCACGTTGCGCGGGATTGTCATGGCCATCCCGTTGGCGCCGTCGGTGTAGTCGGTCAGCACCACCCGCGTCTTGCGAGACGGAGCGTGCTTCATGAAGGGCGCCAGGAGTCGATGGGCCGTCTCGCACAGCACCGCCACCCGTCGGGCCGCCTGCAGATCCCGCAGGGCGAAGGACACGTCGAAGTGCTTGGTGCGCAGGGTCCGCCACTTGAGGGATGGATCCCCGGCCCGGGCCGCAGGTGGCCCGCCAACCAGGCACAGGCCTGCGGCCAGCAGCACCGGCAGCCAAAGCAGCAGCCGCGACACTCGACGCATCCGCGAACCTGGAAAACGCATGTTCACTTCCGCCTCTCAGCCTATTCGCTTGCCCGGGGCTTGTCGAGCGGCTCTGCGGATTGGGCCTCGGAGACCAGCGTGACCTTCTCCACCCGGGCCATGTCCTGCACGTAGTATCGGCTCGCGAGGTAGAAGAACGTCGCCGCCAGCACCCCGTAAAGCGGCAGGAACACCATGGCCGACTGGAGTCCCATCTTGTCGCTGAGCAGACCGATGAGCGGCGGGGACCATGCGTCCCCGGCGGTGTGCTGCACGATGACGCACAGGGAGTAGGACAGGGCCCTGAGCCCCGGATGCACCACGTCCTGGGTCACCGCCACCGCCGGCGCCAAAAAAAGGGTGAGCGCGATGCCGAACAGGCCCAGCAGCACCATCTGGACCGCGCCCTGGGGCGCCCCGAGGGCGACCACCAGGATGCCGGCTGCCCCCAGAGACGACACCGCGGGGAACAGGAGGCGCCCGCGGGGGTTTTTCGCCTGCCACCGATCACTGAGGTAGCCCCCCAGGGGCGCCCCCACGAGCACCATGGCGAACACCGGCGTTGCGTACATGCCCCCCCTGCCCTGCGCCGCGAAGCCGGAGCGCTCGAAGTAGGTGGGCAGCCAGGTGGTCAACGCCGTGGTGATGGAGACGTTCATGGCAAAGCCCAGATACGTCAACAGGGCCGAGGGGGTGCGAAGGACGCCGATGGTGTTGGCCCAAAGGCCCGCGCGAAAGAGCGAGGTTCCAGGCGTCCGCACGGTCTTGTAGTCCGGCAGTCGCCAGGCCCACACCGCGAGCAGAAACCCCGGAATGGAGACCAGCCCGAAGGCGTGCTTCCAGCCCCAGTACCGGGCGATCAGTCCCCCCAGGGCCATCCCGATCCCGATGCCCAGCGGGATTGAGATGTTCCAGATGCCCATGACCCGCGCGCGCTTCTTCTCCGGATAGGAGGCCGAGAGGAGCGCCGTGCCTGCCGGTGCGTATCCCGCCTCGCCCACACCGATGAAGGCCCGGGCGATGAGCAGCTGCGTGAAGGAGCGCGCGAAGCTGCACGCCAGCGTGGCGAGGCTCCAAAAGGCGGTCATGATGGCCACCATCTTCCGGCGGCTCCAACGGTCGATGAGGATCGCCGCCGGGATGGAAAACACCGTGATGAAGATGATCACCACGGAGACCAGCCACCCGGCCTGCTGATCGCTGATCCCCCAGTCTGCCTTGATGTACGAGATCATGCCCGTGACCACCATGCGATCGATGTAGTCGAGCATGTAGATGAGGAACAACACCGACAGAACCGTCCGCGCCCCCCGCGCGCCGGCAAAGCCGAAGTCACCGTCGGCCGACCGGGTCATGGGCCCGCCAGGTGGCGCCTAACCACGTCGGTGCGGGAAACCGACACGTCGGTCATCGCGGCTCCTTGGCCGGCCCCTTGGCGAGCTCCTTGGCGAGCACCTGGCTGACGGCCCCGTAACCCTGGGCAGCGTAGAATCCGAAGCCCGGCTCGTTGCCGCTCCAGACGGTGAGCACGAGCTGGGTGGCGCCCTGGCGCCGCGCCCAGGCCTCCCCTGCGCGCAGCAGCGACCTGCCGATCCCCTCCCGCCGGAGGGAGGCCTCCACCACGAGGTCCTCCACGTGGGCCCTGCGCCGCTCCATGAACACCGAGCTTTTTGGGGTGTCGTACAGCTGTAGGTGAATCAACCCCACCAGGGTCTCGGCGTCCACCGCCACCAGGAGCTCCTGCTCGGGGGCGCCCACGATGCGATCCAGATAGTGCTTGGAGCGGGCGGGCTCCTGGCCGCAGATGAAAAAGTCCGGGCGAATCTCGGCGTGGAGCGCGTCCACCTGGCTAAAGAGCGCACACAGCGCCAGGTGGTCCCCCAGCCGCGCCCGACGGATGCGGTGGGACGACCCCTCGGACGCCACCGTCACTGCGACTCTCCCTGCCCCGAGCCCGGTCCCGCCCGGCCGGCGGTTCGCTTCCGCGGCGCGGGCACGGCCGGATAGGAGCCGCTGCCCCCCCGGAGGTCCACCTCCCAGTCCGGCTCCTTGTCGAGATCCTCGATGAACCGGGGGATCATCAGCTCGTGCACCGCCTCCTCGGCCTGCTCCACCGTGGCCATGCGCAACAGGTCCTCGGCAAAGCCAACCGCCTCGGCGGCATTGCACGCCCGGATGATGCGCTTGATGCGCGGGATCGCCGCCGCCGGCATGGAGAGCTCGTCTAGACCCAGGCCCACCAGCACCAGGGTGTACAGCGGATCCCCGGCCATGGCGCCACACAGGCTCACCGGGATGCCCTTGTCATGGGCCACGTTCACGACCGACCGCACCAGGCGCAGGATGGCGGGGTGCAACGGATGATAGAGGTAGTTCACCAGCTCGCTGGAGCGATCGATGGCCAGGGTGTACTGGATGAGATCGTTCGAGCCGATGGAGAAGAAGTCCACCTCCTCGGCGAGCAGGTCGGCGATCATGGCCGCCGCGGGCATCTCCACCATGATGCCCACCTCGATCTTCTCGGCCACCGCGTGCCCTTCGCGCCGGAGCTCCTCACGGCACTGTTGCAGCACGCCCTTGGCCTGCCTGAGCTCGGCCACACCGGAGATCATCGGGAACATGATCCTCATCCGCCCGACGGTCGAGGCGCGCAACAGCCCGCGAAGCTGAGAGCGGAAGAGCGCCTCCTCCCGGAAGGCCAGGCGGATGGATCGCAGCCCCAGGGCCGGGTTGTCCTCGCTGGGAATCCTGAGCAGGTCCGACGTCTTCTCGCCGCCTCCCAGGTCAAAGGTCCGAAAGGTCACCGGGCGCATCCCCATGCGGTTGAACACCTTAATGGCGTCCACCATGTGGTCCTCTTCCGACGGGAGCGCGTCGCGCTCCATGTACATGAACTCCGTCCGGTACAGCCCCACCCCCTCGGCGCCGTGGTCGAGGGCGCAGCCCACCTCCTCGGCGAGCTCCATGTTCGCCATGAGGCGCACCGTGTAGCCATCGACGGAGACCGCCGGTTTGTCCCGGTCCTTGAGCAGCTCCTGCTCCACCAGGGCCAGCCGGTGCGCTCTGGCCCTGTAGCGGGCGAGCTGCTGGTCGGTGGGGCTGAGCACCACGTCCCCCTCCAGCCCATCCACCACCACCGTCTCGCCGCCTTCGGCCTTGCCGAAGACGTCTTTGAGCCCCAACACCGCGGGCAGCTCGAAGGCCCGGGCCATGAGCGCGGTGTGCGACGTGCGACCGCCCACGTCGGTGGCAAGGGCGACCACCCTCGCGCGGTGCAGTTGCACCAGCTCCGCGGGGCTGATGTGATGGGCGATCACCACCACGCCGCCGGGAATCCTCGGAAGCAGGGCATCCAGTCCGGCGAGGTTCCGCAGGATGCGACGCCGCATGTGATCGATGTCCTCGCCTCGCTCCCGCAGGTAGGCGTCATCCGCGCTCTCGTGCACGGCCCGCAGCCTGCCGAGCACCTTGGCCACGGCCCACTCGGCGTTGATGGACTCGGTGCGGATCAGCCGGGCGGGCTCCTCCTCCATCATCGGGTCGCGCAGCATCTCCGCCTGGGCCTCGAGGATCTCCTGGGGATCCTCGTGCTGGCCGGCGACCATGCCGCGCAGGTGCTGGACCTGGTCGAAGCTGTCGGCCAGAGCCTCCCGGAGCCGCTCCACCTCATCGTCGAGCTGTTGGGCCTCGACCTGACGCTTCACCACCCGCAACCTCTCGCGCTCCAGCACGAAGGCCCGCCCTTCGGCGATGCCGGGCGCCGCGCCGATCCCGCGCAGCACCCTGGTCACGCGGCGGCTCATTCCACCTCCCTGAACCGCTTGCTCACCACCTCCGCCAGGGCACGGACCGCCTCTGCGGCATCCGCCCCCACGGCGGTGATCGTCAGCCGCGTACCCTGGGGGCAAAGCAGGCTCATGAGCCCCATGATGGACTTGCCGTTGACGGCGGCGCCTCCCTTGCTCACCCCGACGTCGGCGCCAAAGCGGTTGGCGGTCTGGACGAACTCCTTGGCCGGGCGGGTGTGCAGCCCCAGCTCGTTGACCACGACCACATCGACCTGCGCGCGAAGGGCGTCGCTCATGACTCCTCCGCCCCTTCGAGGGCCCCAAGCACAGCGCCCTGCCCGCATCGCTGCTCGCTGCACAGGTTGATCCCGCGCCGGCCGGTCTCGGCCAGCATGGAGCCCAGATCCGAGGCGTCGAGGCGTCGTCGATCCACCGAAAACAGCTTCATCAGCATGGGCAGGTTCGCGCCACAGAGCACTTCGATGTCGTCCCGTTGCTCCGCGAGGCGGTAGGCGGCGTTGGCCAGCGTGGAGCCGCAGAGATCGGCGATGATGAGGACCCCGCCCCCCTGGTCCAGGGCTTCGGCGCGCTCACGGATGCGGTCGTAGACCCGGTCCGCCGGCCGCGTCGGCGCGAAGCACTCGGCCCCGACGCCAGGAAGGGGCCCCAGGATCTGCTCCGCCGCGTCGACGAGGCCCTGGGGGACGTCCCCGATGCCCACCAGCAGCACCGCGACCGGTCCGGCGCGGCTCATGTTCGCTCCATGTCCCGATGCCGCACGGCGAGGCGCGGGTGGTCCTTCTCCAGCCGTCGCCTCAGCGCCTCAACGGTGGCCACGCTGCGGTGGCGTCCGCCCGTGCAACCGATGGCGATGGTCAGGTAGGCCTTGCCCTCCCGCTGGTACAGGGGCAGCACCAGCAACAGCAGCGCCAGGAGCCGCTCCATGAACTCGGCGAACTCCGACTTCTCGCAAACGTAGGACGACACGCGGCTGTCGATGCCCGTCAGGGGCCGCAGCTCCTCGACGAAGTACGGGTTGGGAAGAAACCGCACGTCCAGCACCAGGTCAGCCTCGGCGGGGGGTCCGTACTTGAACCCGAAGCTGAGGAGGCTCACCCGCACGTGGGAGTCCCGGGTGGCGTACTGCTGCCGCAGCCGCCGGCGCAGCTCGTGCACGGTCTGGGCCGAGGTGTCCACCACCTGGTTGGCCTCCCCTCGGAGGCCGGCCAGGAGGTGCCGCTCCTCGACGAGCCCCGCGCGCAGGTCCTCGCTGTTTAGAGGGTGACGCCGCCGGGTCTCGGAAAACCGCCGGATCAGCACCTCGTCGGTGGCGTCGAAGAAGATGATCTCCAGGATGTGATCCGCGCTGCGGATCTCCTTGAAGGCCGCCGCGCAGCCCGCGAGGAACTCGCCCCCGCGCACGTCGATGACCAGCGCCACCCGGGAGGCCTCCTCGGCCTTGGCCACCAGGTCCACGAACCGACCGAGGAGTGGGACAGGCAGGTTGTCCACGCAAAAGAAACCCACGTCCTCGAGCGCCCTGGCGGCCTCGGACTTGCCGCTTCCCGACATGCCGGTGATGACCAGAACACGCATCTGCTACTCTACCTCCTCTCCATCCCAGCTCGACGATCTGGACTCGGAAATGGCCTGGCTGAGGCGCTCCTGGAACTGCCGGGCGGAGTGGATCCCCTGGTCCTTGAGCAGCCGGTCCCGGGCAGACACCTCCACGAGGGTGGCGATGACCTGCCCGGGCCGCAGCGGCAGCACGATCTTAGGGAGGTTCACACCAAGCAGGGTCTCGTACTGATCGTCCACCCCGAGCCGCTCGTACTCCTCGTCCTCGGCCCAGTTCACCAGCTCCACCACCAGCTCGATCTTCTTGAGCTGTCGGACGGCCGAGACGCCGAAGAGATCCCGCACATTGATGATGCCCAGGCCGCGGATCTCCATGTGGTGCTGGATGATGTCCGACGGGGATCCGAACACGGCGTCTGGCGGACGCTTGCGGACCTCCACGATGTCATCGGCCACCAGGCGGTGCCCGCGGATGACCAGCTCCAGCGCCACCTCGCTCTTGCCCACCCCGCTGGGCCCCTTGAGCATCACCCCCACGCCCATGATGTCCACCAGCACCCCGTGGATGGAGGTGGTCTGCGTGAGCTTGTCGTCGAGGTACTCCACCGCCCGGTCCATGAAGACCGAGTTGAGCAGAGGCGTCGTGAAGAGGCAGACCTTGTGTGCGTCGGCAAGCTCCAGCAGGGTGGCGGGCGGCTCCAGGCCCCGGGTGATGACCACGCAGGGGGGCTGCTCACCAAAGAACCCCTCCAGGACCTGCAACACCTCGGGCTCGGCCAGGCTCCGCAGATACGCCACCTCCGAAAAGCCCACCACCTGGATGCGGTCGGCCCGGAAGTGGTCCATGAACCCCGTGAGGGCCAGGCCCGGGCGCTGGATCTTGGACGACTCGATGGTCCGCCACAGACCCTGGCGCCCCGCCACCAGCGTCAGCTCGAGCTGGTCGCCCACCTGCTGGTGAAGCATCTGTACGGTGAGCCGGCTCACGCCCCCTCGGCCCCCTCGACCGCCTCGGCCCCCTTGGCCCTCTGCGCCAACTCTGCCCCGTCCAGCTTCGCCTCCTCGGCGCGGATGAGCTCGTAGGCCGCGTGGGCGCTGTCCGAAGCGAGGAGCGCCTCCCGGAACAGGTCGGACTGGCTGAGCCGGGCGATCCGCGCCAGGACCTTGAGGTGCTCCCCGGTCGAGGTCTGGGGCGCGATCAGCGTAAAGAAGATGCGCGTGGGCACCCCGTCCTCGGCGTCGAAGTCGATCCCGTCGCGGCTGAGGCCCAGGCACCCGACGATCATGTCGACAAGCGAGGTCTTGGCGTGGGGAATGGCCACCCCATGCCCCAGCGCAGTGGAGCTGATCCGCTCCCGGTCCAGCACGGCCCGCGCCACCGCGTCGGGGTTGATCTCATCGTGCACCCGCGTGATCACATGCGCCAGCTCCTCGATCACGGCCAGCTTGCCCGTGGCCCTGAGGTCCGCGGCGATGAGACGTTCAGAAAGCAAGTCGGTCAGGTTCATGATGTATATCCGGCGCTCCAACCAAGCGCCTCCGCGCCCCTACCCAAGGCCGCAACCACCCGCAGCCAGCCGCAGCCGGCCGCTGCCGGCCGCTGCCGGCCACGCGAACCTCTGGATATAACCAGGGATCGTCCCCCACGGCAAGCAAGTCGCCGCAGGCTGTGACGGTATACCGACGTGGGGGCGTGCCGGTTTCTGATTACATGTAGAGAAAAACGGTGGCCGACAATCATAGCGATAGGAATTTTTCGCGTGGGCGGAAGGATGTGCTGAGCGGGCGGAGGGGCATCGCGTTCGCGATGGCGACGGCGATGGCGATGGCGACGACACTCATCACGGGATGCGCGCTCCGGGCCACCATGACCAGCCTCAAGTCCCGGGCTGCCGTTGAGCTGGACTGCCCCAAGGCGAAGCTCCGGGTGCACCGCGTCGACAACGACATCGTCGTCGTCAGCGGCTGCGAACGCCGTTCGTTCTACACAGACCGCTGCGGCCTGGGCATCGCTTTTCACACGAGCTCCCGGCCCCGTTGCAAGTGGATACGAACGAAGCCTCTGTGGTAGCTCGCGTGTCTCAATCGTCGGCCAACGACCGAACCCAAAGGGCCGCCGCTACGACCGGCGGGGCCGCTACAAGGGTCGCCGCAGGGAACGCTCGCTCCATCTCGCAGCGGTCCCCCGCCTATCCGAGGTAATCTCGGTGGGGATTGATGGGGATTGATGCGGGCCGTGTTTTTGTAGACAATCCGGTCGGAGGGAACAGTGGTAGAGTGGAGCGACGTCAGGTCGTCGACACGAGGGCGCGAGGCGCCCAGCTTGCGGAAAAGAGGATCAATAATGCGAGGGTCTGGAATCTGCCGTGCGCGGCTGCTTGTCGTATCGTTGGTGTGGTGTCTCACTGTGGGTTGCGGGGGCGGTGACGGTGGTGGCCAGAATCTACAGAATCAAAACAACAGCCAACAGCTGTGTGGAAACGGCGTCCTGGAGATGGGGGAGGTGTGTGACGACGGCCCCGAGAACAGCGACAACCTTCCAGATGCCTGTCGCTCCGACTGCCGGCAGGCCTATTGCGGGGACGGCGTGGTGGACACGGGGGAGGACTGCGATGAGGGGGCGGCCATGAGCGATCTGGTTCCTGGTGCCTGCCGGCGGAATTGCCAACTGCCCGGCTGCGGAGATGGGGTGGTGGACCCGGCCGAATCCTGCGACGACGGCAACACGACGTCTGGAGATGGCTGCGCGGCTGACTGCCAGGTGGAGGACCTCTTCGGGTGCGTGGGCTCTCCGAGCGTGTGCACCTGCCTGCCCTATCGAGCCGGGACCCAATGCCGACGCTGCGTGGTGTATGTGGACGGGGCGCTCGCGGACCAGGGTGGAGACGGGCAGAGCTGGACCACGGCCTTGGGGACAATTCAGCCCGGGCTGGACACTGCCTACCAGGCCGGACCGGGTTGCGAGGTGTGGGTCACCGCCGGAACCTACCCCGTGTACGAGGACTCGGTGATGAACGCGCTGCGCCCACGAGACGGAGTCGCACTCTACGGTGGCTTCGTGGGCACTGAGACCGACCGCGAGCAGCGCGACTGGGAAAACCAACAGACCGTGCTGTCTGGAAGGAATGCGGACCAGTCCCATCGAGTCCTGCACGTGGTCTCCGCCATCGATATCCAGGACGCCACGATGGACGGTGTGACCGTCGCATACGGGGACGCCCAGGGCCTGCTGGATGAAGACCAAATCGGCGCGGGGCTCTACATCGCGGGCTCACGGCTCACGCTGGCCAACTGCACGATCCGAGACAACTACGCTCACGACCACGGCGGGGGTCTGTTCGCCTACGGCTCCTCCGTGGAGCTGCATGGTTGCCGCGTGGAGCACAATGACGCCATCGACGGCGGCGGCGGGGTGGCGCTGTTTCTCTCCGACGCGTCCCTGTTCGATTCCACATTTGACGACAACGCGGCCCTGGGGAGCGGAACCCCGGACAGCCACGGGGGGGCGCTCTACGCCCATTCGAGCCAGCTGAAGGTGGACCGCTGCACCTTTGTGGACAACTACGTCGGGGTCTCGGGCGGAGCGCTCTACCTGTGGTTCACCGACAGCGTCCTGGTCAACACCGTGCTCACCGACAATCAGGCCGACCAAGGGGGTGCCCTGTACAACCTGTTCAGCGACGTGCATCTCCTCCACGCCACCGTGGTCTGGAACGACGCTACCCAGGGAAGCGCGCTCTACCGGGGCAGCGGATCGACCACAACCTTCACCAGCTCCATCATCTGGTACAACTACGGCAGCACCTTCTGGTACAGCGGCGACTCTTCGGCCACCTACACCACCAGTGACGTTACCATAGCCGGCGAGGGAAATCTCACCCTGGAGCCGGCGTTCGTGAGCAACTTCGACTACCACCTCCAGGCCAACTCTCCGTGCGTCGACTCGGCCTTCGGCCCCGGCGCGCCGACCACGGACCTGGAGGGCACCCTCCGTTACGACGTGACCACCGTGAACGACGTCTTCAATTGCGACGGGCAACCCGACTGCATCTCCTATGCGGACATGGGCGCCTACGAGCACCATCCCTGAGGACGCCATCGAAGACCACCCACCCAAGCCTGCCCCCGCGAGGTGACACCTACCTCCGACCGGGTCCCCGGGGCGCATCCGTCCGTGGCGGGATCTCGATCACCGTCCCCGCCGCGGCAGGCTGCACGTTCCGGGGAAAGGCCCTGGCGAACGCGGCCAGGGCGGCGGCGCCCGTGCAGTGACCGGCGGCCAACAGCGTGATTCCGTGGTCTCGGATGGCGCGGACGACACGCCTTATCCGGGCCGTCCCTGCGCGGCGCAGGTGGAGGCCGCCGATGAGACCGTAGATCCGGCGATGTCCGGTCACGGCCTTCACCTTGTCCAGCATCCTCTCGATCCCGGGGTGACCGCAGCCCGTCACCAGCACGGGCCCCTGTGCCGTGCGGACCACCAGGGCCTGCTCCGGAATGGAGCCGCCCAGGGGCCCGGTCACGGTGAAGACCTCGTCCAAGGGCGTGTGCTTGGCCACCACGCGCACCTTGCCGCCGGCCGCCACGATGGACCGGGTCAGGGATCGTCGCGTGCCCAAGGGCACGAAGACCGCCGCGCCGGGCGCTTTGGACACCACGGAGGCGAGCCCGCCGGTGTGGTCGCTGTGGGCATGGGAAATGACGACCCGTGTCACCCGGGCGGGATCCCGGCCCAGGGCCTTCATGTTCTGGAGCAGAGACGGGCCGTTCCTCCCGGCGTCGAACAGCAGCGTGCCTCTGGTCGACGTCACCAGACAGGCAAAACCCCATCCGGTGCGCAGCCCTGCCCGGACGGCCCGGCTGTCATAGAGGATCGTGAAGGTCACCCGGTCCGAGGCCGCGCTCGGGCGCCGGGATGGGGTGACAGGCCCCGGCGCGGCATCGCGGGGCGCCGGCCGGGACGCGGGTCGTGGCGCGCGGGCCTTGGCCGACGACGGACCGAGCCTGGGCCGCGCCGCGGGGCCTCTCCGCGGTCTGTGCTCGGACCGGCACCCGAAGACGCTCCACCCAACGACAGCGCAACCGATCAGGCAGGCCACGACGTGTCCAGCGGTCGGGCCGCAACGGGACCGGAGAGTCAAGATGTCACGCTTCCCATGGAGCCGTTTCCTCGCAAAATCTCGAGACCCGCTCAATCGGCCGGTCGTCGCCCAGCGGGGCGCACCTCCTGGCCGAGCGCGCGCAAGAGGGCGTCCAGATTCTTGGCCTGCGTGATCCCGGTGCGGACTTGCAGGGCCTCGAGAGCATATCCCGACCCTTTCCCCCGAAGGTCGGTCCGCGTGAGAACCTCATCCACGCCCTCGTCGGCCAGGAGCTCGGCCACCCGCACGCCCTTGTGACGTTCGAGGGCGACGAATGGGTTGTGCAGAGATGACTTGAGAGCCACCTGGCCGCCACGCACCTGCTTTGAGATCAACGCGAAGACCGGAGCCTCCCCGAAGTGATCCGACAGAATCGAGGCCTCAGAGGGCGCCTCGCCCGCCGGAACGTCGAGAGGCACGGCCACGATCAGCACGTCCTTTCGCTCGGGTTCGTAGTGGATGAGAATCTTGTCGATGTCTGGCCAGCGATCGAGGATCTGTTCCTCGAGATGCGAGGTGATGTCATGGGCCTCACGCAACAGCCGCGTGTCCAGGATCAGGGCGATCTCAACGAAACGATATCTGCCCGAGCTTCTGCCTCCGACGAAGACCACCTCCATGACGTCGGGGTGGTCCTCGAGGATCTTGCGGATGCCGTCCAGCGTGGCGAAATCAAGGGTCGCATCCAGCAGCACCTTGAGGGAGTCCACCAGGATCACGTACCCGATGCGGGCGACCAGCGCGGCCACGAAGACGGCCACGTAGCGATCGATGGCGAACCCCAGGTGATGCCCGACCACCGACACCAGGATCACCAGGGTGGACAGCAGATCCGTGGCCACGTGCTTGGCGTCAGCGACCAGGCTCGGCGAGCCCGATTGGAGGCCCACCTTCAGCTCGTAGCGAGAGAAGAAAAACGCCGCGGTCACGATGACCACGATGCCGCCAACGACCAGCGGTGTGTTCTGCAGCGAGCCCAGGGACTCGCCGAAGACAGCCTCGTGTCCGATCTTGAACGCCGCGTAGAAGATGAACAGGGACGAGAGAAGCGCGACCAGGTTCTCGACCTTGTACAGCCCCTCTGGGAACGTCCTGGTCTTGCGGCCAGAGATGGCGATCCCTACGAAAATCGTCAGCGAGCTCACGACGTCGGCAAGAGAATGGACCGCGTCCGCGCGGAGGGCCAGGCTGCCCGACACCTCGCCCAGGCCCAACTTGATTCCCATGAAGGCCGCATTGAGCAGACAGGAATAGATCGCGACCTTCGCGTGCGCCTGCATGGCCTCAGTCCGGATCCCGGGGACCCTGCCGGCGTCTCTTCCGACAGCAACGCCCGGTGCTCGGACTGGCCTCAGGGTTGGTGCGGTGGATCTTCATGCTCCCGCAATTCGGGCATACCAGCTGGCGCCCCCCCCCGAAGGGCACCTCCCAGCGGTGATCACATCGCAAACACAGGAACTTCCGCACGTTGTTCCCTTCCCTTGCGCGGCCCCTGCCGTTTTCGAGCGTCAGGCCTGGGCCGTGTCGATCAGGCCGTAGTTGCCGTCGTTTCTGCGGTAGATGACGTTGATGGACAGGTTGTCGGAGTTGGTGAACACCAGGAAGGCGTTGTTCATGAGGTTGAGCTGCATCACCGCTTCCTCTACGGACATGGGCTGCGCGGTGTGCTCGTCGGAGCGGATGACCTTGGACAGCAGGTCCCCGCCGGTCGCGTCCTGGACCACCATGGGCTCAGGCTCGGGCTCGGGCTCCGACATGATCTCGGTCTCGTCCTCGATGACGTTCACCCGGAAGGGGATCTGAGGCCCCGTGCCAGGCTTGTGGCTGCGGATCTTGTCCTTGTACCGCCGGACCTGCTTCTCGATCTTGGTCATGGCCAGGTCGATGGAGCTGTACATGTCATCGGAGGTGTTCTGCCCCTTCAACACCAGCCCGTTGTGCAGGGTGATGGTGACGTCGGCCCGGTGCTGATAACGCTCCATGGCCAGCACGACGTTGGTGTTGATGGGATCGGGAAAGAACCTCTTGATTTTTTTGACCTTCTCCTCAGCGTACTGTTTGATGGCGTCCGTTGGATCCATCTTCCGGAAGGTCACAGAGAACTTCATGGTCCCTCCTTGGGCTGGGCCGGGGGGATGTCCCCGGCTAGACATTCGTGTGCGCCGCCAGGTGCTCTTCCACCCGGCCAGCAACACTGCCAGTATCTGGAAACCCGAATCGGTGCTTTCGCCGCCCAGACTGTCAAATACAGCTACGCCTCATGCTAGAACACCTGCTTGCGCTTCGAGGAGCTGAGGATGCCCAGCTGCTCTCGGTACTTGGCCACCGTCCGCCGCGCAATCTCGATCCCCTGCTCCTTCAAGAGCTTGGTGATCGCCTGATCGCTGAACGGCTTCCGCGGCTCCTCACCCGACACCAGCTCCCTGATCTTGTTCTTGACGCTCTCCGAGGCGATCTCGTCGCCGTTGGACCGCCCAATGGCGCTGTTGAAAAAGAACTTGAGCTCGAAGATCCCCTGGGGGGTGGAGACATACTTGTTCGTCGTGACCCGGGAAATGGTGGACTCGTGCATACCGATGTCCTCGGCCACGTCCCGCAGCACCATGGGCCGCAGAAAGCCGATGCCCCGCTCGAAGAAGTCCCGCTGGAACTTCACGATGGACTCGGTCACCCGGATGATGGTGCGCTGTCGCTGCTGGATGGAGCGGATCAGCCACTGGGCGCTGCGCAGCTTCGTCTGGACGTACTCCCGCGTGGTCGCCTCTCCGCCGGACAGGGCGCTCTTGTAGAAGTTGGAGATCCGCAGCTTGGGGAGCCCGTCATCGTTGGGCACGACAAAGAACTTGTCCCCCAGCTTGTAGACGTACACATCGGGGGTGATGTAGCGGACCTCATCCAGGGAGTACTGCCGGCCCGGCTTGGGATCCAGGCTGGTGATCACCTTGGCCGCCTCGTAGATCTCCTCGAGGGGCTCCTTCAGATCCTTGGCGATGGCCTGGTAGTTCTTGTTCTCCAGGTTGTGCAGGTGCCGGGTCACCATGGCCACCAGCACGTCGTCGTCGGCGCCGATGCGGCGGGCCTGGACGAGGAGGCACTCGGACAGATCCCGGGCCGCCACGCCCACGGGGTCGAACCTGTGGATGGCCTCCAGGACGGACACGGCCAGGTGAACGGGCACACCGGCCAGGTCGGCCACCTCCTCGATGGAGGGCTCCCGGAAGTAGCCGGCCGGATCCAGGTTGCCGATGATCAGCGTCGCGACGGCCTCCTCCTCCTCGCAGAAGCCGCTGAGCTTGAGCTGCCACATGAGGTGCTCGGTCAGCGAGGACTCGGAGGTGAGGGTGGACTCCAGGCTCGGCAGGTCGTCGTCCTGCTGCCGCATGGACGGCACGGCCGGGGACATGGTGTAGCTCTCGAGGTAGGTCTCCCAGTCGATGTCCGACGTGGTCTTGCTGTCTGCGGGGACCTCCTTGGTGGACCGCTCGCCAGCGTTGGGGTCGGCCTTGGCCTGGCCCTGCCCGTCAATGGACGGGACCTTGTCGGTGTCTTCCTTCGAATCCGCCGGCCCGTCGGCCTGATCCTCGAGCACGGGGTTTTCGAGCATCTCCTCGCGGACCAGATCCACCAGCTCCATGCGGCTGAGCTGGAGGAGCTTGATGGCCTGCTGCAGCTGGGGGGTCATCACCAGCTGCTGGGTCAGGCGAAGCTGCTGTCGAAACTCGAGGGCCATTTCCGTCTACCGTCCTTCGCGGTGTGCGTTCAACGTGGCCATGCGTGGGCACCCTTGCTCGTAATCATAATAATATGCAGCTACTAAGGGGCTGGTCTGGGTCGGCCAATCGCTGCGCATCACCACAAATCTAGCATTCGCATACCGCGTTGTAAAGGCGCGGCAGGTATACTGGAATGTTTTTTGCACGATGGAATCGCCGGTCGATGGGCCGGAGGCTCAACCGTCCGTGGACCGGGCGACCTTTCGCTGAAGGCTCGCCTCGATGAAGCGGCTGAAGAGCGGATGCGGCGCCATGGGGCGGCTCTTGAACTCGGGATGAAACTGGCAGGCGATGTAGTACGGGTGGCCGGCGAACTCGACCATCTCCACGAGCCGGCCATCGGGGGACAGCCCCGAGAGTCGGAGCCCGGCGGCCTCGAGCTGGTCCCGGTAGTCGTTGTTGAGCTCGTAGCGGTGCCGGTGCCGCTCGGAGATCTGCTCGGTGCCGTAGATCTCGGCCGCGCGGGAGCCGGGAGCGAGGTGGCACCCATAGGCCCCCAGCCGCATGGTGGCGCCCTTGTCGGTGACGCCACGCTGATCCGGCATGAGGTGGATCACCGGGTGCGGGGTCTCGGCGTCGAACTCCGAGGAGTTGGCGCGGTCGAGGCCCACCACGTTCCGCGCGAACTCGGCCACCATGAGCTGCATCCCCAGGCAGATGCCGAACAGGGGCACGCCGTTCTCCCGGGCATGGCGCACGGCCATGATCTTGCCCTCGGTGCCCCGGCGGCCGAACCCCCCCGGGATGAGGATGCCGTCCACGTCCGCGACCTCGTCCTGCCAGTGGTCCGTGGACTCGAGGTTCTCCGAGTCGATGTGCTTGAGCAACACGCGGCAGTCGTGATCCGTGCCCCCGTGAATCAACGCTTCGTTCAAGCTCTTGTAGGACTCCACCAGGTGCACGTACTTGCCCACGATGCCAATGGTGACGCTGTGATGGGGGTTCTGGAGCTTCACCATCAACCGACGCCACCCGTCGAGCTTGGGCTCGGGGGCCCAGATGTTGAGGATCTCGGTGATCTTGCGGTCGATGCCCTGTTCATGCAGCAGCAGGGGCACCTCGTAGATGGACTCGGCGTCCTGGGCCGCGTAGACGCAGTCCTGCGACACGTTGGTGAACAGGGCGATCTTCTTTTTGATGCCCTCGTCCACCGGGTGCTCGCAGCGACAGATCAGGATGTCGGGCTGGATTCCGATCTCGCGCAGCTTCTGCACGCTGTGCTGGGTGGGCTTGGTCTTGAGCTCGCCGGCGGCCTTGAGGTACGGGATCAGCGTGAGGTGGATGGCCAGGGCGTTCTCCTTGCCCTCCTCGAGGATCATCTGCCGGATGGCCTCGATGAAGGGCAGCCCCTCGATGTCGCCGATGGTGCCGCCGATCTCCACGAGCAGCAGGTCCACCTCCTCTGCGGCCCGCCGCACGTTGGCCTTGATCTCGTCGGTGATGTGGGGGATCACCTGCACGGTGCCTCCCAGGTACTCGCCGCTCCGCTCCTTGGTGATCACCGAGTAGTACACCTGGCCGGTGGTGGTGTTGTTCACCTTGCCCATCTGGACGTCCGTGAACCGCTCGTAGTGCCCCAGATCGAGATCCGTCTCGGCGCCGTCGTCGGTCACGAACACCTCGCCGTGCTGGATGGGGCTCATGGTCCCCGGATCCACATTGATGTAGGGATCCAGCTTCTGGATGGTCACGTTGAGCCCGCGGCTCTGCAGCAGCGTCGCGATGGACGCCGTGCTGAGCCCCTTGCCCAGGGCAGAGGTCACACCACCGGTGACGAAGATGTACTTTTTTTGCCTGTAAGAAGCCATCGTTCTTCCTGCGGACCGACCTGTGTTTCCCGACTCGGACGGCGACTCACAACAACATGTAAACAAACGCCTTTTGGGGGTTCTGACGGCGCACTTGTGTGGGTCCGACGCATGATAGGGAAAGCCCCCGTGGCTGTCAACCGGGCTCGACAACGTCTCAATATCAAGGTTGATTTTCCCCAGTGCCCAACGTATCCACAAGAGCGATGTCGACACCGGAGGACAAAAGTCCCGGCTGGAACCGGGCCCTCACCGGTCTGGGCTTCGTGCGGCGGGGCAGCGTCATGGTGGCGGTCAGCGGGCTGCTGCTGCTGGTGCTGGGCACCGTGGGGCGCGCCGGCTGCGCCAACCCGCACCTGCCCGAGGTGCGCAGCCTGATGGAGTACCAGTCCGTGGTCTTCTACCTGGCGCTGCTGCTGGGCTTCGTGATGGTGGTGAGCGGTCAGCTCTACACCGCGCTCATGCCCGGGACCTGGCGCCACCGCAGAGTGGCCCTGGGTTGCGTCGCGCTGACCACCGTGGCCATGGTGGTCATGGCCGTGCAGGGGAGCCCGGGCCAGCTGGTCGGCGTGGACGCCCCCCCCGGAGGAGCGGGAGCCCTTGCGGCCGCCGTCCTCGGCACCACGGCCATGGGCGCCTCGGCCCTGGTGGTGATGCAGGTGAGCCGAGCGCTCGGCGGCAGGAGATTGAGCCGCTCCGCCGCGCTTTTCGGCCTCGCCATGATCACCGCCGCGGCGGCCAACGCCGAGGCAGCCTGCGGCCTGGTCTTTCCATACCCCGTCCACGCCCTGATCGTGCTCGCCGTCGTCGCGGCGGTCGACGCCGTCGCCCTCTTCTGGATCTACCACCTGCTCGCGGACTCGGAGACCCTCATCCGCGAGCAGCTAGACGCGAGCCCCCAACCCGCTCCGAGGACCTCATGACCGCCACCGACAGCCAGTTCAACCAGGTCACCTTTTCACCGTCCGAGATCGACCACCGCTACGGCGACAACGTGCACATCCTGTCGGATCCATTCTGCCTCACCCTGCTCACACGGCTGGGGCATCCCGACACGATCCAGCCCCAGGCAGGGCGGCTCATGCGACAGCTGTACGAGTACCTGCTCCACTCGGTGGTGTGCGCCGAGTTCCCCAGGCGACAGGTGTCGGTGGACACCCGCATGAAGGAGACGGAGCCCCGCGGGACCTGGACCGGCGCCGTGGTGGACACCTCGGCCCAGGTGGCGGTGGTGGCCCTGGCCCGGGCTGGGCTGCAGCCGTCGCAGATCGCCTTCGACGCCCTGGCGGAGTTCATGGACGCGGGGGTGGTGCGCCAGGACCACGTGGCCGCCGCACGGGCCACCGACGAAAACGGCGAGGTCACCGGCACGGTCATCGCCGCCTCCAAGATCGGCGGCTCCGTGGAGGGGGGCCTGGTGGTGGTGCCCGACCCCATGGGCGCCACGGGCGGCACGGTGCTCGCCCTGGTGGATCACTACCAGGAGCACCAGCTCGGCACCCCCCAGAAGGTGATCTTCATGCACCTGATGGTCACCCCCGAGTACCTGCGGCGCGTCCACCAGGGACGCCCCGAGGTCTGCGTCTACGCCCTGCGGCTCGATCGTGGGCTGTCTCCCGAGGAGGTGCTCCGGTGCGTGCCCGGAGAGCGGTGGGAAGAAGAGCGCGGCCTCACGGACCACGGCTACATCGTCCCGGGCGCCGGCGGCGTGGGCGAGCTACTGAACAACTCATGGGTCTAGAAAAAGGAGAGTGACAATGACGGTGACGACGAAGCGGGTCGCATGGATCGGGGTGGTGATGGTGGTCACCCTGGCGCTTGGGGGCTGCAAAAAGAAACCGAAGGACAAGGGCACCGATGACAAGGCGGCCATGGCCTCCATGGACGCAATGCGCCCCGCCGCCATGGAGACCATGCGGGTCGCCGCCATGGGACCGGAGGCCATGCGAACCGCGCCCATGGCCGCCATGGCGATCGTCGCCCTGAAGATGGAGAAGCCCGGCGGCATGGTCGTCATACCCAAGGGGAAGAACCCCCTGGCCGGCGTCGACATCAGCAAGGGGTTCGGTGAGGGCTGGTTCAAAAAGGGCGACCCGCCCGGCATGGGCCAGCCCTCAACGACCGCCACACCGGCGGCCATGACCCCCGCCGCACCGGTGGCCATGGAGCCGGCCATGGGGCTGGTGATGGCGCCGGCGGCCATGACCCCCGCCGCCACGACCCCCGCCGCCATGACCCCCGCCGCCATGACCCCCGCCGCACCGGCGGCCAAGGCCAAGCCGCAGCCCCTGCCCTACACGCGGTACGTGCACCCCGACAAGAGCTTCGCCTTCCGCCATCCCACGGGCTGGACCCCGAAGGTCAAGGTGGGCAAGGTCAAGGTGGGCCGGATCGAGGGCGTACCCACGTTTGTCATCCAGGTGCGCAAGGACATCACCCTGACCGGGCCGGGCGAGCTGGGGGCCCTGGCCTTCGTGTTGCCCCAAAAAGCCCCCGACTCCAAGGTCACCTGCCAGCAGATGATCGCCCTGGTGAAGAAGACCACGCCGTCGCTCAAGACCGGCCCCCTCAAGCCCGTGCAGAAGACCGGGCTCTTCATGTTCCAGGCCATGTCCGTTGAGAACGGCAAAAAGCAGGTCAGCCTGGCGTTCTGCGGCACCGCCCACCAGCGGATCATGATCCTGTCGTACTTCACCGTGGGCCAGTCCTACGGCAACTACGCCTACGGCTACCAGCTCGGTCTGGCGCTGTACACGTTCACGTCCGACCTGCTCAAGAAGTAGCGCCCCGGGCGACTACCTCTCCTTCCCGAACAAGACCCCGTAGGCCGCCTTGGCCAGCTCGTGGCTGGGCAGCTTGTTCCTCACGATGACCTGCAGCACGCGCTGGGCCCGAAGCCGGGCGGGCGGGTGGTTCTTCTGGTAGGCGGGGGTATCCCGGCCGGCGGCCTGGTGAGCCTTGTCCAGGGACATGAGAAACCACAGGGTGTAAAAGGCGTCCATGGGGTGCGGGCCGGCCAGCTTGTCCTTGAGCTGGTCGTCGTATCTGGCGTTGGTGTAGGCGTAGCAGATGGCCAGGTACTTGGCGGCCATCTCGTCGGCCTGGTACTCGTCCACATGGTTCATGGCCACGCTCTGGAGCTTGGCAAACAGCGTGTCCACCTGGTTTCCGGTCATGGAGCTGAAGGCTCGCGTGTTGAACTGCTCCACGTTCTTTCTCAGAAACTCGTTGAGCACGTGGCCGGCGCGCACGTGACCGAACTCGTGGGCCGCGATGGCCGTTAGCAATCCCGCCACCCGGGCCAGAAACAGCGGGTTCTTCAAAACGTCCGCGAAGCACTCGTCGCCTCCCCCCGGGCAGGCCGGCAGGGGCAGCTTCGCCGGAGGCGTCTTGCCGGCGATGGCCTTGGCCAAGGCGTCGTTGTAGCTCAGATAGTCCTTCATGGTCTTTTGGTAGAGGACCTGGGCCGCGGCGAGGTTGGTGTACCCGGCCACCAGGGTGGTGGTGGCCACGATGTGGCCGCCGGGGAGGGTGTTGGCGTTGAAGGCGGGGTGGTTGATCACCTCGCACTTGACGCGCTTCAAGGCCACACCCTTGGCCGCGAAGGCCTGGTTGAGGATGTGACAGGCCGCCTGGAAGTTCCGCCGGTAGCTGGGCGGACCGGGCTTGTAGTTGTCCACCAGGGCCTTGCTCATCTCGGCGCCCCGCGCCTCGAGATCGGTGTCGGTGACCACCGGCGGAAAGGTGAGCGACACCGGCTTGGCCGATGCGCGGCGCGGTGGCGCCCGCCGCTCGCCCGGCGCTGCCATGGCGCCCTTGGCCGTCATCCCCGGGTTGGCCGTCATCCCCGGGTCGCCCCTGGCCGATTTCCTCGATCCCTTTTCGCCACATCCTCCCGCGGCCAAGGCCGGGGCCATGGCCACGACGACAGACACAACCAGGTAGGTCCGCATGACTCCTCCGTTGGGCGTGGGCCCGCACAGCCCAAGTTACCCCGGCAATGCGACCCAAGGCCAGCCTTGACCGCCGCCGGAGCAAACCGGTAGGATCCCCGAATCGCGACGCGGCCGTTTCGGGGCCGAATGGGAGACACAGATGATGAACAGAGCGGTTGTCCTGGTGGTTGGTGTCACGCTGGCTCTGGGCACGTGGGGCTGCAAGAAGAAACCCGGCGACAAGGCCGGCGACAAGGCCGGCGACAAGGGCGCCACTGCGCCGGCCATGGACGTCATGGGCGCCATGGGCGCCATGGGCGCCACGCGGCCGGCCATGACGTCGGGCATGACCCCGGTCATGCGGGCCGCGACCGCGCGCCCCGAGCCCGGCATGGCGGCCCCAGAGGGGGGCGGTGTCGTAACCGGCGGGCTCAGCGACCCGGAGGTCATTCGGCGCGCCATCGAGGAGTCGAAGAAACCTCAGCTGGGCGCCAAGGGCTTCACCAGCACCAAGGGCACGCCCCAGCACCTGTGCACCGCCTTCATCGGCAAGCTCGTGACCTGCAAGCACATGCCCCCCTTCGCCAAGGCCCGGCAAACCACCATCTGCAGCGCCGCCGCCGCCAAGAACAAGGCCTTCCGTGCCCGGCTGGGCTACCTGCCCAAGCTGAGCTGCGGTCACCTCGCCCGCATCGTGCGCCTGCCCATCCGACGGGGCAAGACCGTCAAGTCGGGGCAGGGTGTGGGCGTCATCACCGACGCCATGCTCAAGACGCTGGGCGCGGACATGATCACGCTCGCGGTGACCAAGTACGGCAAGGACGAGGCCAACACCAAGGTGGTTCAAGCCATCTGCGATCGGATCTCCGCCGTCATGAAAAAGGCCGGCAAGGGGAGCCACAGCCAGGTCTGCGTGGCCGCCAAGGCGCCCTCCTTCAACGCCACGGCCCTGGGGGATCACATCCTGTTTCACACCTCGGCAATGGTGTCGCTGGAGAACCTGGCCATCGCTCAGATCGCCTTCGCCTCCGATCTCAAAAAATACCTGCGCTACCAGATCGTGCTGGCGGCCCATGTCCTGACAAACCGGCCCCTGAAGGACTGGCCGGTGCCCGGCTGCGCCAAGGGCGACCTGGCCTGCCGGTCTGTCAAGCTCAAGGACGTGAAGGTGCAGGCCCGCCGGGACGGGCTCTTTTTGGCCATCCTGGGCCATGAGTTCGGACACAACCTGAACAACCACGCCCGCCGGAAGATCCTTCGCATGGAGGTGCTGCGGGTCAACGCGGCCCAGTACAGCAAGCTCACCAAGGGCAAGAAGGCCGAGTTCATCAACAAGCTGGGCTCCACGGCCCTGGGCCAGGTGGACGAGTACGAGGCCGACGAGACGTCCATCCGGATCCTGCAGCGGGTCTGGAAGACCACGTCGGCCACCTACAAGCAGACCACGGGGGACGCCCTCATGGGGCCCCAGCCCATGGACATCGTTTACGTGGCCCTGTTCATGCAGGCAATGTCCGACGCCATGAAGAAGCTCACGGGCCGGGCCGAGGCGCCGGCCCTGCTGCGCAGCCACCCGGCCTCCCACGCCCGGGCGGACCGCGGCCTGCGCGTGATCATCGCCAACAAGCACGCCGGCCACCAGCTCGCCAAGGCCGCCTACAACCTCCTCATCCTCCGCCGGGGCGGCTGAGCCGACGACGGGGCGGCTGAGCCGACGCCGGGGCGGCTGAGCCGACGACGGGGCGGCTGAGCCGACGACGGGGCGGCTGAGCCGACGACGGGGCGGCTGAGCCGACGACGGGGCGGCTGAGCCGACGACGGGGCGGCTGAGCCGACGACGGGGCGGCTGAGCCGACGCCAACCCGCACGCCGGCCCGACCCGCGCCTGCGCCCCCGATCGTTCACTGATCTGCTAGGCTGACTTTTTCGTAGGCGCAGCGGGGTCAGGGAGCCGATTTTCGCGCTGGTCCCGTCCATATCGCCGCCCCCTTCGCCCAAAGGTCCCCCCGATGTGGCCGCAATCGTGGGTCGAAAGTGCCATATCGCCACCCCCTTCGCCCAAAGGTCCCTCCGATGTGGCCGCAATCGTGGGTCGAAAGTGCCATATCGCCACCCCCTTCCTCAGCGACGGCGGATGAGTGATCGGACGTGGCCGGCGCCCGCGGGCGCTCGACGCCAACCGCCACCGGTGCTATCTTGAGCGCCAAAGAGGAGCGCCCATGCACCCTGCAATCGTCGGCGCCGTCGCGGTCGTCGCCCTGGGCGGCGGCTTCGTGATCGGCTACCTGGTCCTCAAGGCCCGCCAACGCGCCGACCTCGACCGCCTGGCCGCGGACCAGCAGGCCTCGGTGCAGCTGTACCTGCGCCGGAAGGTGGCCGAGACCGGCGTAGACATCGACAATCACCAGACGGGCACGACCTGCGAAGAGGTGCTGGCGGCCAACGTCACCATGGCCTCGGCCCTGCTCGAGCACGACCGCCGCCAGGTGGAGCTGGGCGACACCCAGGAATTCGGCCTCGCCTCCACGGTCCGCCTCCAGTCCACCGATGGCCACCCCGCGCTCGAGCATCCGCCCCTGCCCGAGCGTCCGCCCCTGCCCGAGCGTCCGCCCCTGCCCGAGCGTCCACCCCTGCCCGAGCGTCCGCCCCTGCCCGAGCGTCCCCCCCTGCCCGAGCCCGACACCAAATAACCTCGGTCAGCGCACCCGCCTGCCCGAGCCCGACACCGGGTCGCCTCGATCAGCGCACCCGCCTGCCCGAGCCCCACACCGGGTCGCCTCGATCAGCGCACCCGCTTGCCTACACGGGACCAGCGGAAGGACGTCCCCGGTCCCCAGGAGCTCCACACCACCATGGCACGACCCTTGACGTACTTGTTGGGGATGAAGCCCACCTCGCCGAGGTCGCGGCTGTCGGTGGAGTTCCGGCGGTTGTCCCCCATGACGAAGACGTGACCCTTGGGCACCCGGTAGGGATCCACCACCTGATCGGCACGATGGAAGCCGAAGCCCACCGGCACCGCGGTCTGCCTGAACTCCGGCAGCGGTGGATAGTCCCGCATCTGCCCGAAGTGGGTGGTCACATACACCGTGGTGTACTGGTGGTCGCCGAGGAACTCGGTGAAACGCTGACAGCCGTCCACCCGGTACCAGGAGTTGTCGCGCTCGTTCTTGTCCATGTGCGAGCAGTCGCCAGGTACGTACTTGCGCCGAACCTTGGCCCAGGCCCCCTTGCCGCCACGCTGCAGGTGGATCACCTCGTTGATCACCTTGATGCGATCGCCCCCCACGGCCACCACCCGCTTGATGAAGTCCTGGTCGGGCTTCTTGCGGTGGATGAACACCACCACGTCGCCGCGATCCGGCGAGCCCCAGGACCAGAACCGCCGGGGCGGATTCGTGGTGAAGGGCACGCGCAGCCCATAGGAAAACTTGTTCACGAAGATGTGGTCTCCCACCTGCAAGGTGGGGATCATCGAGCCCGACGGGATCTTGAAGGGCTGCACCACGAAAAACCGCAACAGCACCGCCACCAGGCCCGCCATGAGGATGGCCTCGGCATACTCCCGGATCGTGGACTTCCGCGCAAAGGAGAGGTGCTCGTCCACCAGCGCCTCCACGTCGTCGAGCGCATCGTCCAGCGCGTCAGGGTCCCGAGGCCTGGCGCGGTAAGCCTGATGCAGCACCGCCCCGGCCGCCTGGATCTCCGCCACCACCTCCGGCTTCACCCGCTCGCGGCGCCGGCGCCACCGGAAGATCCGCCTCACCTCCTTGAGCAGATACCGCGCCTCCCGCCGGCGCTTGCGCCGAGCTCGCCAGCCCTTCAGCCAAGCCAACGGGCTGGAATCGCCAGGCATGGCGGCCTCCCTCCCCCCCCCTGGCGCCCCCATGGCGCCGCCCTTGCCAGCAACCTTGCCGGCAACCTTGCCGCCCCTGCCGCCGCCTTTGCCACCGCTCTTCGTACCGCCCTTGGTGCCGCCCTTGGTACCGCCCTTGGTACCGCCCTTGGTACCGCCCTTGGTACCGCCCTTGGTACCGCCCTTGGTGCTGCCCTTGGTACCGCCCTTGGTACCGCCCTTGCCGCCTCGGCTCCCCTTGGTGCGTGCCTTGGTTCCGGGGCCCGGCGTGGGTCTGGGTTCTGTCTTGCCTTTGGCCATCGGTCCTGAAGGCTTACCTCCGCGCCCCCTGTGAGGCAAGGACTTTATCCGCCGTCCGCACGACACCCGCATGGCCAGTCCGCACGACGCCCGCATGGCCAGCAAAAACAGTGTTGCATCCCCACCGAACCTGCTATATTTCCATGTCGGCGGGGACTGCCTCGCTCGTCAACTGCGGGATATGATGTAGCCTTTTTTACGATTGGGATCCCGCCGAGAGGACTGCGATGCGTACATTCACCAACCTGGCTATGGCCCTGATCCTCACCGTCTCCCTGGTGGGCTGCGACAAGAAAAAGAAAAAGACCACGCCGGACGCCGCCCCACGCAAGCCCGGGTCCGTGGTGATGTCGTCCAAGGGCGCCAAGATGGCCAAGTGCAAAAAGACCGCCAACACGCGCATGGTCACCCTGGACCTGAACCGGGACAAGAAGCGGGACCGCTGGCTCCTGCTGGGCCCGGGCAACAAAAAGGTCTGCCACGAAATGGACACGGACTTCGACGGACACCCGGACCTGTCCATCCGCTACTTCGACGACGGCATCACCCGCGCCATCATCTGGTGGGACCTGGACTTCGACGGCGTCTGGGACCAAGTCCTGTACAACCGCCCGGACGGCACCAAAAAGCGCGCCGAGATCCGCCCCTACCCCGGAACCAAGGGAGCCAAGGCCTCCAAGAAGTGGAAGCCCCTCATCTGGAAGTACTACCGGAACATCAAGGGCAAGGGCACGGTCATCGACCGCGTGGAGATGGACAAGGATCGCAACGGCTACAAGGACTACTGGGAGCGGTACGAGGGCGGAATGCTACGCGAGGTGTCCTGGTCCAACGCCGGCGACACCGACGAAAAGCCCAAGCACTGGATCGAAGCCCCCGAAGAGGGCAAAGACAAAGGCTACCGAGGTCAAGACGAGCCCAAGAAGGCCAAGCCCAAGGAAAAAAAGCCCAGAGCCAGCAGCTAGCCCCCCCTCGCGACCACCCCTCCGTCCTTCTGATCACCGTCAACCCGCCGAAATTCCCCGAACATTCGATCCCATCGCCAACCATTCTGCGCTTGACATCCCGCCACCGATTCGGTAAATGGCTCCAACCTCGGCGGCATAGCTCAGCTGGTTAGAGCATACGGCTCATATCCGTAGTGTCCGGGGTTCAAGTCCCTGTGCCGCCACTATGGGAAGACCACCTGCGTCGGTCACCCTGTTGCCCCTTCAGCTTCGGCTGGAGGGGCTTTTTCTTTTGTGATTACGCCAAGGTGATCACCCCCACGCAGTGCCTCGCCAGTGCCTCTGGAGGCCGTTTCACGGTGCCTTAAGGCACCAAAACCCCGTGCAGACATCAAGCTCAGTGCCCAAATAGCGCCTTAACCGCGCGGTTAATGGTGCCTTGAATACCCCGTGCCGCGATATCACCTTGATTTCAAAGGCAGACCGTCAGTGCCTTCCGAAACCCCGTGCCTGCCAGAAAAAACCCCGTGCCGGCACCCTACGGGTGCCTTGAAGCGGGCTCAAATCCCCGGTGCCGGGTGATCACCATGAAATCAAACGGCAAACGCTGATCGCCCTGAACCCCGTGCATTCGGCCCGAGGGGCGCCGACAGCAACGTCCGGGGCTCCCAGCCCAGTGCGTGATTTTTTGGGCGCAGGAGGGCGTTGGGGGCGCGCCCTACGGGCGCTTGAGAAGGCGCAGCCCTCACACAGAGGGTCACGCGCCAACAGCAACGTCCGGGGCTCCCAGCCCCGTGCATGATTCTTGGGGCGCCAGGAGGGCGATGGTGGCGCCCTATGGGCGCTCCCTTCGGGTGGCGCAGGCGCCACCAGCAACGTGCGGAGCTCCCTGTCCCGTGCACGATTTTTTGGGCGCCCTTCGGGCGCGAACCGGGCGCCATGTGGAGCGCGTGCGCATCTGCTTGCACGTCCCGATTCTCAAGATATCGCGGACGAGGGCGCGTCTTGCGGCGTGAGGCTACCCACAAGTTGTGAAAGAAAGCTCTCTTTTCCGACGAGGCCATCAGGTGAGTCACATGGCCCCGTCAAACCATCGAGCTTGACGAAGTCCAGGTACTTTCTAGCCTTGGCTTGGCGGGCTCGGACCCCCATTCGGTGTCGGAAGTCACGTCCACCGCCAGCAATAGGGCGATAAGGGCTGGGACTATTTTGTGTCACAGAGCGCCACTCGATGATCTCTCCTGTGAAATCCATCTTGCGTTTGTGTCAAACTGGCGAAGTGGCTATCGTTCGTTGCGTTGGGGATAGTCCAGCCACAAAGGAGCAGCATGAACCCATTAAAACCATTGGCCTACTTGATCTTAACCACCTCTTTGATGGTGAGCTCGTGCAGTGATTCGGATCCGGCCGGAGAGACCTGTGCGCCCGACACGTGCAACAGCCACGGCTCCTGCGACGACTCCTCGGGCAGCGTCGTGTGCACATGCGACGCAGGCTACGCAGGCACTTTCTGCGACGACTGTAGTGACGACTACCACGCGGAGGGCGACGCCTGCGTGCCAGACGAGCTCTGTGAGGCGGGCTCGTGCTCTGGAAACGGCACCTGTGACGACTCTGGGGGCTCGATCAGCTGCGAATGCGATCCGGGGTATCAAGGAGAGGCCTGCGACGCCTGCGCAGGCGGATACGTGGAGTGGCCGGCAGACAGCGGCGCCTGCGTTGACGATCCCTGCCAGCCGGATCCCTGCCCCGCGGCCGATGCGGTGGCTGGCTCCTGCACCCAGACCGATACAGAGAGCTTCCGCTGTGACTGCGAGGCGGGCCACACCTGGGTAGCTGGCGCCTGCGTGGCCGACTGCACAGACGTCGACGGAGACGGCTACGGCGAAGGCGCGGACTGTCTGGGCACGGACTGCAACGACAACGATCCGCTCACCTACGATGGCGCGCCGGAGACTTGCGACGGCACGGACAACGACTGCGACGGGCTCGACGACCTGAACGATGGGTGTGACTGTCTGCTTGGTGACCAGCAGTCGTGCTACAGCGGCCCGGCGGGCACCGAGAACGTTGGCATCTGCGTGGGCGGCTCGCAGACGTGCGATGCGTCCGGCATCTGGGGCCCCTGCTTGGGCGAACAGCTCCCCCAAACCGAGCAGTGCAACAACCAGGACGACGACTGCGACCAGACCTCAGACGAAGGAAACCCCGGCGGCGGCGGCGCGTGCAGCACCGGATTCCAGGGCGTGTGTGACGCGGGCACGCTCACCTGCACCAACGGCGCGCTGGACTGCCAGCAGGATGTCCTCCCTACAAGCGAGCAGTGCAACGGACTGGACGACAACTGTGACGGCACCGCCGACGAAGGAAACCCCGGCGGCGGAGGCGCGTGCAGCACTGGCCTCCAAGGCGTGTGTGCAGCGGGCACACTCACCTGCAATAGCGGCGCGCTCGATTGCCAGCAAGATGTGCCCTCCGCCGCGGAGGACTGTAGCGATGGGCTGGACAACGACTGTGATGGCGACGTGGACTGCGCAGACAGCGACTGTTCATCGCTATCGGTCTGTTTGACGAAGGACGGCGTCTGGGAGAGCTTCGGCGCCAGCAGCCCGGTCGACGTCGCAGGTTGCGCCGTCAATTTCACCCCCGTCGGGGGTGTCTACACTCAGTCATTTGATTGCTCCGTCACAGGCCTGGCGATCACTCCTGGCTCGGGCACTCTGTCCACCTCAACCCTTACCCTGGGTGACGACGACTTCACCGAGGTGGTGCTGCAGGGGATGGCCTCATTCCCCTTCTTCGGGGTCAGCTATCCCTCCGTCTGGGTCGGCTCCAACGGCTACTTGACCTTCGGTGCCGGGGACAGCAGCGCCAGCCCGGACTTCTTCGCGCTCCCGCGTATCGCCGGCTTCCAGGACGACCTGGCGCCCAACATCGGCGGTACCGTGACGGTGGACCACCTAACCAACCTGCTGGTCGTCACGTTTGAAGACGTCCCGCTCGCTGGCTCTACGGCGATGCAGACCTTCCAGCTCGTCCTCCACAGTAACGGCACCATCGAGTTGGTCTACGAGCAGATGCAGTTCACGGACACCGGCACCATCGGCATTGGCAACGGCGGATACCTAGGCACTCCCCCCGCACAGACGGATCTCGTGCAACCAACACCGGAAGCGGGGCAGATCTTTTTCACGGAGATCATGTTCAATCCCGGTGGCGCCATCTCCGACGCCAACGGCGAGTGGGTCGAGATGTACAACAGCGCCTCCATCCTGCTGCACCTCGACACCTGCACCCTCAGCCACGGTAGCAGCACGTACTTCTTCCCGGCGGGGACCACCATCGCCCCGGACGAGCACCTGGTCGTGGCGCGAAACGCCGATCCCGCGCTCAACGGCGGGATCACAGGTGCGCTGCCGTGGAGCGGGCTGGTGCTCGGCAACAGCGCCACGTCGGCCAAGGACTACACGCTCACCTGCGGCGGCGTCACCATTGACACCGTAGACTTCGGAAACTCCGCCGGCTATCCGGCTGGAGGCTCTGGGGTGTCCATCCAGCTCGGTGCCTCTACCTACAGCGCAGCGGACAATGACAACCCCAGCAACTGGTGTGACGCCACCTTCGCCTACCACACCGACAACGACGGCACCCCACAGCTGCCCAACACCCTGTGCGGGACTGTTCTGTTCTATGACTCCTTCGAAGGCGGGCCCAATTACTCTGTCGACGGCGACTGGGAGTGGGGTGTCGCTTCCTCCGCGGGCCTCTTCGACGGCCCCGCAACCTGCGCGGGGGGCAGTGCAGGGTGCTACGGCACCAACCTAGACGACGACTACTCCCCGGACCAAAGCTATGCCTACAACTACTTGCACGTGGGGCCCATCAATTTGGCCAGCGGCAGCTTCGGTCCCATTCATCTCGAGTTCGACCTCTGGCTCGAGACCGAGTTCGGATACGACTTCGCCCAGGTTCAATATAGCTTTGACGGCTTCACATATCTCCCACTTCCCATGGCGACGCCCGCCTACAACGCCAACGGAAACTCGGAGTGGTCGGGGGATGTCACTGGCGGCGGCTGGATGCCGGCCGCCGCAGACATTTCCTTCATGTCGGGTATGGCGACGGTCTACTTCGACTTTGTGTTGCGCAGCGACCTCACCGAGGAGCGTCCAGGCATGTACGTCGACAACATGAGGATTGTCGACGCCGGCCAGTGAGCGTTGATCGCCAGCCACGCCAGCGGAGCCACGAGCTCGAGCATGAGACCACAAGCGCGAGGAAACTCCACTCGCCTTCGCACGTCTCTCCGAGCGTTTCGAGACACATTCGCGCAAACACGAACCTGACAGCGCCCTCACCCTTCCTTGGCGCTGGTGGGAGCCGGCTCCAGCTCAATCGCCTCGTCGACCTGCCCGCCGTCGCCATCGTCCAGCAGCGCGACGGCGTCCCGCCGGACCTCCGGTGACAGGTGCGCGCAGCGCATGGTCATCTCGAGGGTGGAGTGCCCCATGAGCTCCTGCACCGCCTTGAGCGGCGCGCCACGCATCACGAGGTGGCTCGCGAAGGAGTGCCTCTTATCAAGCGCGCTGGATAAGCGCCATTATCCCGCCCCCCGGATTATCCCGCCTCAGCTCAGCGCTCGTGAGGGACAGAGCGACGTTCGGCGTGAGCGACCTCTGGAGCACGCGGGATAATCAAGCTTACGTCTCCTCCATCTGGCGATGG
>Ga0272441_10000864_pt1 | contig 66470 bp, 58 predicted proteins | sample SSMProp6N_FD_193582 | JGI IMG/M metagenome (GOLD analysis project Ga0272441, IMG submission 193582) | Marine sediment archaeal communities from Little Sippewissett salt marsh, Falmouth, MA, United States - SSM-Prop-6N | ecosystem: Environmental > Aquatic > Marine > Wetlands > Sediment ... | reverse complement strand
GTAAAAAATATAATTACTTGATCCCGCAAAGCGGGGCTTCAACCAGTAAAAAATATAATTACTTGATCCCGCAAAGCGGGGCTTCAACCAGTAAAAAATATAATTACTTGATCCCGCAAAGCGGGGCTTCAACCAGTAAAAAATATAATTACTTGATCCCGCAAAGCGGGGCTTCAACCAGTAAAAAATATAATTACTTGATCCCGCAAAGCGGGGCGCGCCATCCCGATTCTATATTAATATATTATAAATTGATTCGGGATGGCAAAAATAATAACAAATATATTCCTCTGCCTGAATGAAAACTTCCCATCCTCAAAACAGAGTTTTTCCCCCAATTACGTTCCCAAACAGAGTTTGGGAACGAGACAAATATGTCATCATTTGGAGCAACTATATAACCCTTTTTTTAAAAAAAATCAAGCCTTTTTTAATTATTTTTTGATAATCTTGATGTTCCTTACAACCGCCCCTTTACCCTGCGTAATTTCAATATCCGCGCTGCCGCATTCCGGGCACGAAAAGGAGGGCAGTTTCATATGATTATACGGATCCTCCATTACTTTCAGGGCGCCTTCATAGGAACAGGATGCGCATTTGATTTCAGCTGCTGTTTTCTTGATGGACAGTTCGGCATCCTGTGCCACGGTGTTCTCAAATCCGAGCTTCATCCAGAAGGCCACCTGTTCATCATTGAGAAAGGACAGCTCGCCGAGCTCGATTTCAACGGATTTGACGGATTCCGCTTCCAGTTCTTCCGCGTGACTTAAAACCGTCTGAACAATGGCCTGGGCTATTGAGGCTTCATGCATCTATTTTTTCGGTAAATTAAGTGCCTGAATAAATTCCGGAATGCCTTCTCCGGTTCTTCCATTGGTAAAAACCACCTTTATGTCCGGTTTGATCTGAAGCGCGTCTCTTTTCAGTTTATCCAGATCCACTTCCATGGCTCCGGCCAGATCAATCTTGTTGACCACCAGAACCGAGGCTTCCATAAAGGTGTGGGGGTGCTTGACCACCATATAGGGTCCTTCCGTGGTCGACACAACCACAATCCGCTGGTGCGCACCGACCTGAAAGGCGCTCGGGCAGATCAAATTGCCCACATTTTCCACAAGGATCAGGTCCTGGTCCTCCAGATCAAGGGTTTTTAAAACCTTTTGTATCATGGTGGCATCTAGGTGACACTCCTGACCCGTGTTGATCTGAACCACTGGCGCGCCCTCTTCCTGAATGCGGTCCGCGTCGATCGAAGTGGTCAAATCGCCTGCGATCGCTGTGATGCGGTAGTCGTTTTTCAGGTGCCTGACCAGATTCTGAACCAGCGTGGTTTTGCCGGATCCCACCGAGCCCAGTATATCTATGGCATGCACATGATGCTTTTCCAGCATGCTGATATTCTGATCCGCTATTTTATTGTTCCGCGAAAAAATATCTTCTTCGACCGGTACATTGACTTCCAAGTCTTTTTTATCACTTTTTGTATCCATAAATCACGTATCCTGCTGATTAGCCCTTTTTCTTTTTTGCATATTGTCTTAAAAAATACATCATTTGCGCCCGAAAAGCAAGATTTTTATAAAACACGGGCTTTCTTGTCATGAATTTTTACCAAAACCTGACACTCTAAACGAAAAAATTACTTGCATTTGCGAATCTCACGTATTATATTCGACTTAAATACAGGTACACCGATTCTGGGCCTTTTGCGAAGTATTCTTGCTTTTGAGGTTGAATAACTTCAACAGGCAGGGGGGTATCGCCTAGAATTTTCGAAGCGATCTATCTTTCGAAAAGGCGAGAAGCTGGATGTACAATGTTCAATCTCAAAAGAAAGGGTGAAACATGGAAGTTGGAACTGTAAAATGGTTTAACCGGACCAAAGGGTTTGGTTTCATTGAACGGGAAGAAGGGGAGGACGTCTTCGTTCATTACAGTGCCATTACGATGGAGGGCTTTAAAACCCTGGAAGAAGGGGAAAAAGTGCAATTTGAGCTTGTTGATGGCCCGAAAGGACTGCAAGCTGCTAACGTACAAAAAGCTTAAATCTCGCCCTTGTAAAAAGCCCCGTCTTGTTTAAGGCGGGGCTTTTTTTATGCAGCATCTTCCCCAAACTCTATTTTTATCCCCCATTTAAGAAATATGTCATTGTTGCTGGAACACGCCTCTTTCTTCTATATGGTCCTCTCCCTTGAAGGGAGAGGATTTAGGTGAGGGTGAGTTTGTGGGATCTAATTCCCTCACCCTAACCCTCTCCCAAAGGGAGAGGGGACAAAATTTTTTATTCTTCTCATTCTCAACTCAATAATAGTCCGGGGCTCACAACCGGCGGGCTTCATAGCCCGCCCAATTCTGCTCAAAGGATATATCATTGTTTTAATTCCCTCACCCTAACCCTCTCCCAAAGGGAGAGGGGATAAATTTCTTTATTCTGCTCATTCTCAACTCAATAATAGCCTTTAGGCTATTTTCCGCTGCCGAAGGTGTTCTTCACCTTCGGCCAGAAAAATAGCCCCGGACTTCACTGCCCGGGGCTGTTATAATCCCCTACCATTCAATCATACCTGATCACTATTTAATCTTCTTCAGCAGATCCTCCACCACATCACGGTGCACAAACAGGGTCAGCATTTTCAGCTTGATCCAGTCTCCCCGGAAAAAATAATAGCCCTTATGCTCGCCCGCTTGAGCACTGGCGCCCGAATCCTTGATCAAAAACCAGTCCTGATCGCCCAGCCGCAAATATCCAAGCAGATGAAGGGCATGATCATCTGTAGAGGTTTCATTGTAGAACCGGAACTCTCTGGCATCCTGATTGATATATGCCTGCGGGATATCATAGGAAGGAATCACAGCAATATCATCAAACCGCCCCTTTCCCGGCTCACTGACATCCCCGCCGATACCTACCGTATACCCTTTCTTTACAGCATGTTGAAGAACAGTGTACCAGTCCTCCAACGGGACATTATAATAATTTTCCGAAAGCCACCAGTTATCGGGTACCCGGTATTCCCCCTTTGTATAAAATGGAAGATATTTAAATGACATCAGGGACACATAATCATCCAGCGGCAGATCCATTACCCTGTCCCTGAACTGCTGCGGTGACATGTCTTTTCCTTTATAAGTAATCTGCTCCGGCGGTTTGCCCATGACTTTATTCAGTATCTGCCTGATATTGGACAATACCTGCTCCTCGTTCCATATCTCATTTTCACGGATATAGTCCAGGTATTCGCACATTTCATCATACATGGCGCTGTGATCGTGTCGTTTCTGACCTTTCAGCAGGCCGGTATACGCTTTCGCGGGTACAGCGCCGTACTGTTTGATGCGCGCAATCACCGCTTCCTGTTCGGAACCGGCCACAAATTCGGAATTTCCCTTCTCCTGCACAAACCGCCTGGCTTTTTCCACAAATTCCCAGTAAACCGTATACATTTCAGACAACTTGATCTTTTTTTGATGAATCCGGTACAGCTCCGATTCCAGAAAAGATGTGGTTGAAAAGCACCAGCACGCAGATGTGGTATCCTGCCGGATGGGCGGAAAATGAAACAGCGGCGCAAAGGACTTGGGTGATTCCGGTTTCTCAATCCCGGAAAAATCCATGGTCAGTACTGTTTTGGTCTCTTTCCAGATAAACTGTTCATCATAAAAAGCCGTATCCTGCGGATTGACCTGCTGTGAAAAGGCAGAAATATTAGAAAGGCATAATAAAACGACAAGGTCACGAATTTTTTTCATCATTCACTCCTTTATGTCATCCATACAGAATAGAATCTACGCACCGATACAGGTGCCAACATGCCGGGCAACCTGGATGAGCGGATGGTCCGGTTCCACCAGCCGCATTTTACCGCCGATATCCTTCAGCGGCACACTGTCGATTTCCCGCCCTTTCAGGGCCACCATCACACCATGCGTGCCCTTCGCGCATAATTCGGCCGCTTTGACGCCGTACCGTGTGGCCAGAACGCGGTCAAATGCTGTGGGCGTGCCGCCCCGCTGTAAATGTCCCAGCACAGTCACACGACTCGCCAGACCGGTTTTCTGTTCTATGTCATCTGCCACCCTGTGACCGATACCGCCGAGCCTCACCGGATCCGTACTGTCTTTAACCACACGCTTTACAATGACATCTCCGCCTTCGGGTTTTGCGCCTTCCGATACCACAACAATGCTGAATCTCCGGCCCCTTTTGCTTCTTTCCCTGACAATACGACAAACCGCCTCCAGCCTGTAGGGGATTTCCGGGATCAGAATCACATCGCCGCCGCCCGCAATGCCCGCATGCAGGGTCAGCCAGCCCGCGTACCGGCCCATCAGCTCAACCACCATAACCCTGTGATGGGACATGGCTGTGGTATGGATTTTATCCAGAGCTTCCGTGGCCGTGGCTACAGCCGAATCAAATCCGAAAGTAATATCCGTACCGCAAATGTCGTTGTCTATGGTCTTGGGAACACCAACCACACCAATTCCTTTGAGGCTGAGCTTATGCGCAATGGCCATGGTGCCGTCTCCGCCGATGCAGACCAGCGCATCAAGCCCCAGCTCTTCAACATAATCCACGACCTGATCGGACACATCCGAAAAAGTAACCCCGTCCTTGTTCTGTGATTCCGCCCATTTGAACGGATTGGCCCGGTTCGAAGTACCCAGAATGGTGCCGCCCAGTGTAAGAATGCCTGAAACGTGCTGCCAGGTTAATGCAATGGTTTTCTTGCGGATCAGTCCCTCAAATCCGTCAATAATACCGATGACTTCAAATCCATGCTGACCCATACAGGCTTTGGCCACACCGCGAATCACGGCATTCAGCCCGGGACAGTCTCCGCCGCCAGTGAGAATGCCGATCCGTTTCTTTGATTTTTTATTTGTCATTTTGATATTTCATTTTTGATTTTATTAAAACGCTTCCGACGCCGCCAGATAGTACTCCATACCGCCTTCGGCAAAAGCCACATCCACACCGACTTTCAGCCGTTTCTTGGGCTGCAGGGCAAACCGGACACCCAATCCGGCCGCATATTTAATCTGACTTGCCTGAAATCCCCTGAAATCCGGAGCCACTTCACCGGCGCTGCAGAAACCAACCATGCCGAACCGCCAGAACAGCGGCAGCCTGTACTCCGCCTGCACAGCCATCAGGTGCCGGTCCCGGTACTGCCCCTGCAAATACCCCCTCATGATATCATCACCGCCCAGAAGAGAGAGCCGGTAAAATGGCGGATCCCCGTGAATAAAACTCAGCATGCATTGAAACGCGATAACATGATTCTTGAAAACAGTACGAAACTGCCGGGCATCCAGCGTCCACTGCTGATAGGTAAAATCGCTGCCCAGCTGCCTGTTATAAAAAACAAGGGACATCAGGGCGTAACGGCCGTGCATGCAGGACAGATTGTTGTCCCGGCTGTCCCAGTTCAGGGAAAAACCCAGTCCGGATACGTTCCCGCCATTGTGCCCGGTCACTGTGCCGAGATCAAGAAAGCCGCCTTCCTCCTTTTCAAGGAATTTCTGAATATCCATATCCGCAACAAGCCCGACAGCAAATGACCTGTAGACTGTCCGCTGAAAATCGATCCGGCACTGAAAAATTCGCGAAACATAGTCTTCTTCATTTTCCGGCAATGTCTGATTGCCGATTCCGTAAAACAAGTAGGGATATTTTGAAAACAGAAGGGAAATATCAAAATGATTGTCACCCAGCCAGATGTCCGGATAAAACTCGCAGATGATCTGTCTGCGCTGTGTGTACAGCACCTTGGCTTCATAACTGGAGTGCCGCTCTTTATCCTTCTCTTTGGACTCAACCACATAGACACCTGCCAGTCCAGCGGCAAACTTGGTCTCGGGTTTGTAAAAAACAACCGGCAGCGCGATCACATAGCTCTTTTTCTCCTTAAAGAGATCCAGCGCAAATATCTCTGCCGGGAGGAAAAAAAGCATGAGTAAAAATAATGCGCCAACAGCCGTATAATGATTTCGTCGTATTTTCATGGCTTATAACTGTTTCAATTTATGGCCTTCTTTCTTCAGCATCCGGATCACGCCGTCCTCCCCGACCAGATGACCCGCTCCGCAAATAATAAAAAAGGTCTTATCCTGATCCAGATACTGCCTGATCTTTTCCATCCAGGTAATGTTTCTGTTGACCAAAAACCTCTCATAAATATCCGGATACATTCTGAAACTCTCAAGCATCAGCTTGTCCAGTTTCCCGGCATCACCTTTCTGCCAGGCATTCAGCATCTGGTCGATTTCCGCTTCAATAATTTCCATTTCAGATATGGTCTGAAGAAGAAGATCATTCTGCAGGCTGTCGGACATGCCGGAAAACAGAGCCAGCTGATCATCAACGGTCTCAAACGCCTGAACCTCCCTGTCTCCCGCCTTATTAAAGAAATACTGATCAATGCCGTACTGCGGATCGAATCCGAGCGCCTGCAATTTGAGCACAGACATGGTTACAGCAACAAACCAGGGCTGAAAGGCATTCAGGCTCTCAATCGGCATCCCCATTTCAGCCAGCAGCCTTTTGGTCGTAGCGTACGTACTGTCAGACAGGCTTTCCTGCAGCGTGCTCCCGTCTGAAAACATGGCATGCTTCAGCATCTTCATCTTTGCTTGCGGTGTTTCCATGCTGTCAGGATGCACTTCCAGAATCAACACGTCCGCCTTTTCAAAGGCCTTTTCAATTTTCTCATCCAGGGGATAATGGCTTTTTTTCAGCAGATGAAGACTGCCCAGCAGATACATATTACCTTTCCCCGATTCTACCTTCCAGAGCAGACTTTTCGCGTTCAGCCCGCCGGACAGAATGACCAGCGCCATAAAAACATGCAGCTTGATTAAACGTTTCATTTTATTCCTTCCGGTTTTATAATACCTGGCAACGGATAATATGGATTCATTATATCATTGTATATTCAAAGAGTCAAGTGAATTATTTATTCCGGTGAACACATCCGGCCGCCTGATTCTTCCTCCTCAATAAATATATTATGAAATCAGACCCATATCCCTGCCGATTTTGCGGAACGCTTCAACGGCCCGATCCATATGATCTTTCTCATGCGCCGCGGACAATTGGACACGGATACGCGCCTGCCCGGTCGGCACCACCGGATAACTGAATCCGATCACATAAATCCCCTCATCAAGCAGCGCGTCCGCCATGGCATGGGTCTTGATCTCATCATACAGCATAACAGGAACAATGGGATGAATACCCTCTCTGACATCAAATCCCAGAGCAGATATCTTTTTTCTGAAATATTGCGTATTGCTTTCCAGCTTGTCCCTCAAATCCGTGTTCTGCGAAAGCATATCCAGCACGGCAACGGTCGCACCCGCCACAACCGGAGAAAGCGTGTTTGAAAATAAATAGGGCCGGCTCTTCTGCCGCAGCCATTCAATCATCTCCTTCCGGCCGGACACACAACCTCCCGAGGCGCCGCCAAGCGCTTTTCCGAATGTTGTGGTGATCAGATCCACCTGGCCTGTCACTCCGCACAGTTCCGGTGTCCCGCGCCCCGATTTCCCGATAAATCCCGTGGCATGGCTGTCATCAACCAGAACAAGGGCATCATATTTTTTGGCAAGCGCGCAAATATCTTTCAGCGGTGCAATATCACCATCCATGGAGAAAACACCGTCTGTCACAATGACCCGGTACCTGCAGCCGGCTGCATCCTTTAATTTTTCCTCAAGATCCTGCATGTCCATATGCTGAAAGATGAACCGCTGCGCCCTGGTTAAGCGAATCCCGTCGATGAGCGAAGCATGATTCAGAGCATCGGTCAGAATGGCACAATCACCGTCAAAAAACGGTTCGAAAACACCACCGTTGGCATCAAAACAGGCTGCGTAGAGCAGGGTGTCCCCGGTGCCCAGAAAAGCGGACATTTTTTCTTCCAGTTTTTTATGAATGGTCTGGGTCCCGCAAATAAACCTGACAGAGGACAAACCGAATCCCCATTCCTTTAATGCGTCATGCGCCGCATCTATCACCTTCGGATGACTGGACAGGCCCAGATAGTTATTGGCGCAGAAATTCAGAACCGTCCTGCCGGAAACCAGAATTTCAACATTCTGGGGTCCGGCAATGATCCGCTCATCTTTATACAGCCCGGCTTCACGAACCTCCTTTAACCGGGATATCAGATCTTCTTTTATCTTCCCATACATGGATTATGCTCCTTTTACAAGTTCCAAAGGATAAAAATCCCAAAAAACAAATCCCAAAAAACAAATAAGCACCAAATATCAAGATCCAAACGACAGCACATAAAGAATCGGGGTCAGATCTCCCCCAGTTCGAAAATAATTTTCCCGCATTGTCCTGAATTCATAATATCAAAGGCTTTCTGATAATCCTCCATTTTAAACTGATGGGTCAGTACACCGGTTATATCCAGCCCGCTTTGCAGCATGGTTTCCATTTTATACCATGTTTCAAACATCTCACGGCCGTATATCCCTTTCAAAGTCAATCCTTTGAAAATAATCTGGTCCCAGTTGATCTGAGTCAGGCTGGGCAGGAAACCAAGCAGAGCAATCCTGCCGCCATGATACATGTTTTCCAGCATGGATTCAAAAGCCTCCGCGTTCCCCGACATCTCAAGCCCGATGTCAAAACCGTACATGTGCAGATCCCGTACACACTCTTCAATCGTACTTTTTTTCACATTTACCGCAAGGGTCGCGCCCATCTTGTGTGCAAGATCAAGGCGGTAGTCGTTAATATCCGTGATTACCACATTGCGCGCGCCTACATGTTTGGCAATGGCCACGGACATGATGCCGATCGGACCCGCTCCGGTAATCAGAACATCCTCTCCAACCAGATCAAATGAAAGCGTGGCATGTGTTGCATTGCCGTACGGATCAAAAAAGGCGGCAACCTCGGAAGGAATACTGTCATGAATATGCCATGCGTTGGAGGCCGGTAAATTCATAAATTCCGCAAAACAGCCGTTCCGGTGCACACCCACACCCACTGCCTTGGTGCACAAATGCCGTCTCCCGGCCCGGCAGCTTCTGCAAACACCGCAGACAATGTGCCCCTCTCCCGAAACCCTTTCTCCAATCTTGAATCCGGACACATTGATGCCCTTGTCCACAATGGTTCCGACAAATTCATGCCCGATAACCATCGGGGTCTGAATGGTCCGCTGCGCCCACTCATCCCAGTTATAAATATGAAGATCGGTTCCGCAGATCGCTGTCTTTTCTATTTTAATCAGGAGATCATTATTGCCGAACTCGGGAACAGGAACTTCTTCAAGCCATATGCCTTTTACAGGCTCCTTCTTGACCAATGCCTTCATGGTTTCCATTGAGCACCCCCGAATTAATGTCCATACAAAAACACGCGCTGATTTCAGCCGGCTTTATGCCTGGAAGGTTTTTTACCAGATATGATCAAAAACATCAGTACAAGGCTGGCTGTAAGAAGCATTCCGTTTTCAAGAAGCTTGAGGAAATCAACCGTTCCGCTTGTTGAAGAAAAGCAGCCGCATACAATATCCAGATTTCTGAGATAAGCCTGTAGAACCATCAGGAAAAAAATGACCATGATCGTTGCATTCACAAACGATGCCGCTTTTGGCCAAAAACCCAGAACCAGCAGTAATCCTGTTATCAATTCAAGACAGGGCAGCCAGACAGCCACCCAGGCGGACAGGGTTAAATTCAGAATCCTGTAATTTTCTATGACAAAGGCGAATTCCTGTGAGCCGCCTGATTTGACGGCCCCCGCGTAAATAAGAATTGCGCCGAAAAAAAGCCGCAGCGTAATAACCGTGTATTTCCGCCATACCTCTTTCATTCAACAGCTCCGTTTTCAACTGGATACCCGCCACCCAGCCATTCCGCGAAGCCGCCGTGCATGATAAAAACCTGCTCAAAGCCCAGGCTCAAAGCCATTCCTGCGGCTGTTTCCGCGTTCTCGCTTTCGGGATCAAAATCATAAATAATAATTTTTTCATGATGAAGAATGCCCCGTAAAAATGTGTCGGACAGCACTATTGAATAGGGGAATGAACGGGCGCCGGGGACACGATCCATCCGGAAATCCTCCCGGGATCGGATGTCGATAAATTGCGTATCTGGATATTTATGAAGAAGAAATGCGGATTCTGCGGAAATCATGGTAAATACACGCGAGGCTGCGTCATCATGCACCGGAGAGACCAGGCGCTGCCAGCGAATCCCGCCCGGAGCGAACTGATTCACCAATACCCCCGAAATCAGGGATACCAGAGCGATGATCATCATCCTGAATATTGTTTTCATGTTTTACTGTTTAAAATGCAAGAATACCGGGATCCTGGTTTGCGTTCTTTTTTTAAAATCGGTATCGATATAAATATAATCGGTTTTACTCTCAGGACTGTTTGGTTTGATTGAAAATTCTACAGCATGACTGTCGTTGGGTTCAAGTTTAAACTGACTGATCTGAACATGGGCTATATCGTTTTTTGAATATATATTATTCACCTGAATCGGTTTTGAAGAATGATTGGTCAGCACAAAAACACCGGTAATGACTGTGTCCGGTTTCCAGGGTGTGTTATAAAAGCTGAAATAATTCGGTGAAATATCAAACTCTCTTTTTATATCCGCTTCCAGCACGAACCGCTCTTGATGCTCTGAACCATCGTTCCATGTAATGGAGATGGATTTTCGAACCAGACCATGATAGTTCCTGGTTCGAAGGGTATAGGCAATTTCTCCCTTTTCACCCGGACCGTATTCTGTTTTGTCAATATCCGCTACGGTACATCCGCAATGGGTTCGTACATTCACAATCTGAATAGCGGACTTGCTGTTGTTTTTAAATTTGATTTGACCACTCAACTGATCCCCTTCATTTACCTGGCCCCAGTCAATACGGTGCGGTGTCTGCCATTCCAGGGATTGTGAAACCAATATGTATGGACATTGGATGATGATCAATAGTATCACTTTTTTCATAATTTTTACCTGCCGGATTCAATAACCATAAGTCATTTAAATATAGTTTCTCGCAGATGAAAAGTCAAGGCCGGAATCATTTCTGCATGCGATTTCGATTGACAATGGAAACGGGACACACTATATTAATAATGTTAAGATGATCTGAAAAGTAGCAGGGGCTTTTATGAAAATTCATCGAATGGATGGAGAAAAGCTGTTTCACGCATTTCTTCACGGCAGAAAAGAGATATTAAAAAAGCAAAAAGACCTGAATAAAATGAACGTGTTCCCGGTCCCGGACGGAGACACCGGCACGAATCTGGCCTCAACCATGAACGCCATGGTTGAAGGCGCGGAGGCCCAGGCCTCAATATCCTCGGTCAGCCGGCACTTTGCGGAAAATGCCCTGACCGGTTCCAGGGGAAACGCGGGTATTATTTTCGCGCAATTCATTCACGGTTTGAGCGAGGCTGTAAGGGGAAAAGATACCATTAATCGCATCGAACTGGTTCACGCAATGAAAAGGGGGGTTGAGTCCGCGCATAAAGCCATAGCCAAACCGGTTGAAGGCACCATTCTCACGGTCATGAAAGCCTGGGCAAACGCATTGCACGCGGTTCATGAAAAAAGCAGCGATCTGGGAGAAATGTTTCATCATGCGCTTCAGGTTGCCAGACAGAAACTGCAAGAAACACCGAAAATGCTGAAAATCCTGGAAAAAGCAGGTGTGGTTGACGCCGGCGCTCAGGGATTTGTTCATTTTCTCGAGGGCATCTCTTCTTTCTTCAGGCACGGCAAAAAGCTGAACCCGGATATTGCCGGTGTGGTGCTGGAACAGGATGATCATATTCATCTGGAAGTTCTTGAGGGCAATCTCTCTCAAAGATACTGTACCGAGGCGTTAATTCAGGGCAGTCATATGCACACAGATCAAATCCGAACGGCTATCGAAGGGGAAGGAGACAGCCTTATTGTCGCGGGTACAGCTGAACGAATCCGCATCCATATTCATACCAATCATCCTGCCAGACTTTTCACAATTTTAAAGCAATTCGGTACCATTGTTCAGCAAAAAGTCGATGATATGAAACAGCAGTATAATGTGCACTATCACCGTAAATCAAAAATCGCGCTTGTGACGGATTCCTGCTGTGATCTGCCTCCGGACTTTCTGGACGAAAATCAGATCCACATGGTCCCTTTGAGTATTTCCTTTGACAAACAGCAGTATATTGATAAGCTCACCATTCTGCCTGAACAGTTTTATAAACTGCTCGAGACAGAACCCGCGTTCCCTCAAACCTCCCAGCCGACCGTAAAAGCATTTGAAAACCTGTACAGCTTTTTAGGCACCTATTATGATTCGATTGTTTCCGTTCATTTGTCCTCAGCGCTGAGCGGCACATGGAACGCGGCCCGTCAGGCGGCAAAAAAATTCAAAAATAAAAAAATCACGGTTATTGATTCCAAAAATTTATCCATTTCACTCGGTCTGATTGTCAGACAGCTGGTTCCCTATGTCCATGAAGGCCGATCTCACGAATTCATCGTTCGCAAGGCCAAACAGCTGTCGGAAGATGTGATCGTTCTGGTCAGTGTAAAAACCCTGAAAAACCTGGTACGCGGCGGCCGTATCAGTCCGCTGAAAGGCTGGATTGCCAGGGCCCTTAATCTCAAACCCATTGTTTCAATTGACCGGGAAGGCAAGACCACCATGTTCGGCAAGGCATTCAGCAATCGTGCCAATATACGAAAAATACTGAATATCATCCGAAAAAGGCATCGTGAACGTCCCATCAGCCATTTTATCATCGGAAACGCCGACAATACAGCCGAGGCCCTTAAACTTGAAAAAGAAATGAAAAAAATAACCGGGAAAAAAGCGGACCACATTCTGTCTGTATCTCCGGTTATCGGCACCCATGTTGGTTCCGGTGCTGTAGGCATCTCCATTCTATAACCGGGTGAACCATGGCAATCTCCCTGCTTGTCTCACTGATTACCATCCTGCTGTACATGATCGTATTCTGGTTTACAGCGTATAAAACCGGAAACAACAGCATTGTGGATGCCACCTGGGGAAGCGGATTTGTTCTCCTTGCCTATGTCAATTTTATTCGAACATGCACCACCGCCATCATCCCCCTCATATCGGTGCTGATGATATCCATCTGGGGTATCCGTCTCTCCTGCCATCTGCTGCCCCGCGTGCTGAAGAAAGAAGATTACCGCTATACGGAAATGAAAAAAAAATGGGGAAGACGGGCCGGATTGAAAAGCCTGATCCGTGTGTTTCTTTTTCAGGGTTTTTTGATACTCTGTATTGGATATCCGGTTATCATGATCATTCACCATCCGCGGGATACGGTTCAATGGCTTGACATTGCGGGGATCCTTGTGTGGACAGCCGGATTCAGCATCGAAACCATCGCCGACCGGCAGTTGAAACGTTTTATAAAAAAAGAAAAAGGACCGGCCAATCCTGTTTTGACACACGGTCTCTGGAAATTTTCACGGCATCCCAACTACTTTGGCGAGGCCCTGCTCTGGTGGGGATTCTTTTTTCTGGCGCTGCCGGGCCAGAATGGATGGCTGGCCGTATTCAGTCCGATTCTGATTGCTTTTCTGCTTGTCCGGGTGTCCGGTATCCCCCTGCTTGAAAGAAGATACAAAGACGTTCCTGAATATCAGGACTACGTCAAAAAAACATCGGTATTTATACCATGGTTCCCACGTAAAAAAGGAAACTGACAGATTATCATAAAAATCCCAAATCCCAAAAACCAAATCTCAAATAAGCTCCAAACTACAAATACCAAACAGAAATTCTTCATAAAGTCACATTTTTTTTGGTAATTGGACTTTGTTATCTATTTGTTGATTGGGATGTGAAATTTGGGATTTCAATATATGGCTCACAGAAAAATCTCTATGCACCATAATAATTAAAACCTGCTTTAAATAAAGTTGTTTTCAGCCCTCCGCCCACTCCGGCATAGCCTTCATATAAAATCCGGCCCTTTTCTGAAAATCGGCAGATCCGTCTTTGGGACCAAATTGTTCCAGCCAGGCTGCAATACCCTGCTGAATCACATCTCTGGATTTTAACTTGCCGGATTCATCTGTACAATACGGACAGTATTTCTGCCCGGGTTTTTGGTCTGACAGCATCATACCGCAGGAATAGCAAAATGATTGCATGATAACCTCCTGTTTGTGAAATGAATGGGTTATCATAAAATACACTACGGCTTTGACACCTGTGTGTCAGGTTTGTAAAGGCTGATTATCTTTTCCGCCTTTTCTCTGACCAGGCGGCGAATGCGGACAGGGGCGAGCACTTCAAGATCCTCTCCGTAGCTTAACAGTGTGGAATAGACCCAATCATCTTCCGGAAACGAAACCCTGACCCGAAGATAACCGTCTTTCAGATACTCGATTTCCGTTTCATCAAAAAAATCTTCCACCCGGTACTGTACCTTTGATGAAAATTTCAAATCAAGGGAGACGGCTTTGACCTTATCAGGCGGCGGAGACCATATCTTTTCATAGGTTTTCGGGCGAAGTTCAAAGTTTTCCTCGAGAATCCTGGAACCGGACATACGGGACAATCGAAAAAGCCTGAAATCATTTTTAAGCCGGCAGAATGCGAACAGATACCAGGCATATCCCTTAAAAATCAGTTTCATGGGTTCCACCGTGCGCTCCATTTTCTCTCCGCGGCTGTTCCGATATAGAAATTTCAGCAGAAACTGACCGATGACGGCCTGATGAACCATTTTAAATTGATCCTTCTGCCGTTTGGTGTAGCCCATCGGCAAAATGTCCACAATCACACGGTCAAAATACTGAGCCATCTGCCCGGTCCTGTTCCCGGGCACCATGCTGGTGATTTTTTCTATGGCCGTATCCAGTTCCCGGTTTTCAAGGGCCGTGTTTACACCCCTTAAAACAGTCACCATGGAAATGATATCATCAAAGGTCAGATACTGCCTGTCCAGTCTGAATGTATCCATAATGCCGTAGCCGCCCCGGTTCCCGGAATAGGACACAATCGGGATACCCGCAAGACCAATGGCTTCAAGGTCACGGTATATGGTGCGTACGGACACTTCAAATTTTTCCGCAAGCTCCCTGGCTGTGATCCGGTCACGGTTAAGCATTAAAACAGTTATGGCCAGCAAACGGTCAATACGCATAGGATCCTGATAATGTTTAATTATTATCTGATTTAGAAATCAAATAGGGGCCGCGAAACTGGAAAACGCGCGGTTAAAATTTTGTTCCCAGCGAAAAATAAATAACCGACCGGAACCTGGTCGGATTATAAATACTCTCACTACCCCGGCTGTAGATAAATTCAATGGTGCCCAGCGGGGCAAAATAATACTTGATCCCGGCACCGGCACCCCAGAACCTCTTTACATAGGACGACATATCATGAACATGATAATGGTACTCAAGAGCGATGTTGGATATACAGTTAAAGTAAATGGCCTGACTGAAGGCATAGCGGTATTCCAGTCTCAGTATGGTCATACTGGATCCAAACAGCTGATCATATTCCATGCCTACAAAGGTTTGCGGCCGTCCCGGATTGAAGAATTTATATATCGGCGTCCCTGAAGAGGAACCACAGCCGAAGAAAAAATAACGCATGGTATGCCGCTCATCCCAGGTATGATAGACATCAACTGACAATTGAAGCCGCTGAAAATGAAGGTCCGAGTTCCATTGTCTGTAGCTGCCTTCATAAAAAGCCTGAATATAACAGCCTTGACCGGGCAGCAGCGCATCATCAAGCGCATCCAGGGTAGCGGTCACCTGCAGACTTCTCAGGTGGTGGTTCCAGGAGGGGAAAAGCTCCGGAACCGGCATGGCAATGCGCGGTGCAATATCTGTATTCTCGTGAAGGTATTCGACCTCCATATTGAAAAGCCGTGCATCCAGCAGCCCTATTCCAATACCTGTTGTGTAGGCCCTGTCTTCATATTCCGCAATTTCACTGCCGAAATCATCAAAAATCAGCATGGGTACATTTCTATATGTAAAACGGAAAAAGGGATAGGCTGGAAGGCTCAGGGTCTTTGAAGGATAAAAAACTTTGGTATGAACTTTTGTGAGTCCTGAAAACTGAATTTCATTTTCCACACGAAGCCCGCGTATCAGGGGGCTCGAGACCAGCATGCTGGCTGCCACGACCAGTTTGTGATAATTATCATAACGAAGACCTATTCTCAGTTGTTTAAACGGCAGCTCTTTGATCGATATGGTGAGAAAAACCCTGTTGCCTCTTGTGGATTTGATACGATACGTTATATGTTCAAAATACCCGAGCGCATACACATTCATGATTCTTTTATTCAGCAATTCGGTGTCCAGCCTGTCCCCAGGTTTAATGCCGAGCAGACGGTAAACCGTCGAAAATCGTATATTCTTCAAACCTTCGATATGCAGCCCATGAATCACCGGTTTCTCAATCTCCTGTACACGTATCAGCAGGCGGATCAATGATTCCGAAACCGGTATCACTTCATATTGAATATCCTCGAAGATTCTCTGTGCCTTCAATTCAGAAATCCTTCGATAAAGACACATGGGATCAAAAAAATCACCGGGATACAATCCGATCTTTTCGTACACATACTGAAAGTTGAGCGTGGTATGGCCCGTAATCTGTATATCGTGTATCTGCGGTCTCTGGTCCGTGTACTGTAAAAAGGTTGGATTTTCAAGACATTGAAGCTGATAGGTCTCTTTCAATTGAAGCAATGTGTCTGCATATTGCCTTGCAGCCAGGTCACCCTGTCGAATAATCTTTTTGATTTTCTCATTGTTGAAATCCTGCATCGTAAATCCGGTCAAATCAGGTGTGATCAAAATGTCCGCATCTTGAACGTTGCGTCTCCACTGCTCCCTTCCCAGTATGGCTATGGATTGATCCAGAATGTCAAGCACGGTATTCAACTCCTTTTTCTCCATCAAAGGCAGCCCGACATCCACGGCAATAACAATATCGGCTCCCATGGCCCTGACCACATCCACGGGTAGATTGTTTAAAATACCGCCGTCTATGAGCAGAGAATCACCCCATTCAACCGGGCTGAAAATGGTTGGAATCGCCATGGTTGACCGCATGGCCCTGGCCAGTGATCCCCTGTCCATAACCACCTGATTGCCGGTCACCAGATCCACGGCCACACAGCGGAAGGGACAGGGCAGCTCATCAAAGCTCGTAACCTGTTCATAGGGAAAGGTAAGGCTTGAGAAAAGAAGATGCACCTTCTGCCCGAATATCAGGCCGCTTGGTGTGGCCGGTTTCATCCCCTTGACACCAAAAACCATTTGATATCGTCCGGTTTCCCTTTTCTGGAAATAGGGCAGACGCGACCGCGGCGGTGTGTCTGTAAAAATTTCCTGCCAGTCGGTGCGGTTCGACAGAACTTCCACTTCCATACCGCTGTGACCGATTGAGTAAAGGGCGCCCACAATGCCGCCCATGCTGGTCCCGGCAATCACATCGATTGGGATTTCAAGGGAATCGAGCATTTTCAGCACACCGATATGGGCAAAACCCCGCGCACCACCTCCCGAAAGAACCAGTCCGATTCTGGGTCTTTGAACCTCCTGCGCGGATAAAGCGGATGCCGCAATCAGAAGAATCACTATACCTGTTTTCAGTCTCCTGATCAATGTGCTTCCTTCCTGTTTCGAAAAGCATCTCTCATCTGAATAAACCATACAACGATAAACATATTCAGGCGTATATTGTTTAATGCCCCGACATGAGACCGTATCTTTTTAACATGGGTACAGAACCTATTCTGACTAACTTTGTATCCCATCAAGAAAACGGCCAACACATTGCGGCAGGTCATGGCTGTATCCGCCTTCAAGAACGGCAAAGGCCGGCAGCTTAAGGTCCGCAATCATCCTGCCGATTTGATAATACGTGTCCATATCCAGCTGCAGATGAGCAAGCGGATCGCTTTTGTATGTATCAAATCCAGCGGATATACCCAGAAGAGAAGGCTGGAATGCATCAACCAGACCACATGCCTTCTCAAGTGTTTCAAGGTAGGTTTTCTCCTCTGTGCCCGGTTCAAGAGGAAAATTCATGCAGTTCTGACGGGATTGAAGGCCTGTTCCGGGAAACAGCGGACTTTGATGCAGAGAAACATAAAGCACAGCGTCATTCCCCAGAAATATGGTTTCGGTTCCGTTGCCATGATGACAGTCTATATCCAGAATAGCAACCTTACTGTCGGGATTTCTGTACAGATATCGGGCGGCCGCAACCGCTATATTGTTAAAATAACAGAATCCCATCACCCGGTCTGCTGTCGCGTGATGACCCGGCGGTCTCATTAATGAAAATGCCGGTTCACCCCTTATCGCGGACTCGGCGGCCATAACAGCGGATCCGGCAGCCAGCTTCGCATACCGGTCAATATCCGGCAATACCGGCGTGTCGGGATCCGAAAAGCACCCCGTCTCAACCGCTTCAACCATTGCTTCTGTATGAACCCTGAGGATATCCTCTCTGTCAGCAGGCGCCGGCTGCAAAAATGTATATCCTTCATTTTTTAAATATGCCCCAGTGGACAAGATACGATCCGATGACTCCGGATGCCCTTCATGGCTGTATTCAATACAATGCGGTGAATAATAAAGGTTCATTCCATTGCTTCCGGCTTTTTTTCTGAATGGATGATCCATTGAAAGACGGGCGGTCCATAAATACCATGCAATGTAAACGATTGCCGTTTGAATGTCAATAAAAATGTACATGAAAAACATATCAAACACCTGCCAGTTGACCTTTTCACCATTACATGATATCAGCACGCAGAGATTGAAATCATCCACCCAAAAAGACTTGAAATTCCATACGAAAAAACCTATATTGAAATAATTTATGACTGCATTGCAAATCCAAATTCAGGCTGCAAAAGACCATATTCAAAAGGCCTTTTCCAAACCGCTTCCCCCGGTCGCAGTGATCCTGGGTTCAGGATTGGGCGCCCTGGTTGATCAGATGGAATCCTGTGAAGAGCTGAAGACAACGTCCATTCCCAACTGGCCCGCTTCAACAGTTCAGGGCCATAAGGGCAGGCTGGTAAACGGGATAATGAATGGCCGGGCCGTTGCAGTTCTTCAGGGACGTATCCATTACTATGAGGGCTATGCCATCCAGGATGTGGTTTTCCCTTTAAGAGTACTGAACGCGCTTGGTGTGCGCCATCTGATTGTCACCAATGCAGCCGGAAGTCTGAATCCCGCGTTTTCACCGGGTGATTTTATGATTATCACGGATCACATCAATCTCATGGGAACCAACCCCCTGATCGGCTTTCATGATCCTGAGACCGGGCCGCGTTTTCCGGATATGTCCCGGGCATATGATCCCGAATACATCCGTCTTGCAGAATTAACCGGTGATAAAATGGGTATTCCATTAAAAAAAGGCGTTCTGATTGCCACCATGGGGCCAAGCTACGAAACAGCTGCCGAGGTGCGAATGATGCAGACCCTTGGCGGGGACGCAGTTTGTATGTCAACCGTACCGGAAGTGATCGCAGGCGCACAGATGCAGTTTCGTATTCTGGGGATCTCGTGCATTACCAACATGTGCACCGGACTCTCCGAAGAAAAACTGAGCCATGAAGAAGTTAAAGAAACAACGGCCCGTGTGCAGTCAACGTTTATACCTTTTATGAAAGAAGTTATTACCCGTATTGCACAGCAATCAGAAAATCAAGGGAATGATGAGCCGTGACCCTTTGGGATCAAAAGGCTGTGTTTTATAATCGCATCAGAACACTGCCGCTCATCAGTTCTTTCCTAAAAATTGAATTACGCAACCTGAAAGCAATTCTTCAGGATCAACATATTGAAACGGAACGGGTCATCGATCTGGGAACAGGAAGCGGGGCCCATCTTTCGTTGTTACCAAAATCCGTTCTGTTTGTCGGTCTGGACAGGTCTTTGAAAATGATTCAGCAGGCGCGGAAAAGACATCCGAACATTCAGGGTGTTGTCGCGGATGCAAATCACCTGCCCTTCCACAGCAACTTCTGCGGATTTGTTCTTGCTGTGGGACTGGCGGAATATATCAAAGACAAGAATCTGTGGTTCGAAGAAATCGGGCGTGTCATTAAAGCCGGCGGATTGATGTTGCTGACATTCTCTCCGCCGGGCATATTGACGCACTTGAGAAACTTTCTGGGTCATTCTATTTATCCGGTGTCCCTGATGGATTTTCAGAAATTGATCAGCACGCATCACCTCGAACTTGTTCAATGGAAACAATCCATGCTGCAGATTCAGTGTCTGCTCCGTAAAAACGACATCTAAGGAATCCGGGATTATTATGAAAAACATTCTGTATAAGATACAGCATCCGAATAACCGCTGGCGCATATACGTCCTGCTCGGCATTGTGATTTATTTCATCGCAATCAACCAGATTATTCATATCAGGCCCGATCATGCCTTTCTGGCCCTGGTTGTATTCTCCATTGCGCTCGGCAAGCAAAAATCCAAGCAATTTCTGATTGACTGGGCGCCCTTTGTATTTTTCTGGGTGGCCTATGACATGATGAGAGGCATTGCCGATAACATAAGGTCCATCATTAATGTGGTGCCTCCGTTTGAGGCTGAGCTGGCTATATTCGGACCGTTATTCGGCGGACAGATCCCCAGTTTTTACTTTGAGCATTTTCAGGCCATTCACGACGGCACCTTTATAAAAATATTTCTGGATGTGATGGGCGCCAACTTCTATACGCTTCATTTCGGCGCACCTTTGATACTGGGCTGGATCTTCTGGCACACCACAAATGACCGAAAAATTTTCTACCACTTTGTTTACACACTGACCCTGCTGAATATTATGGCACTGATTACCTTCATGCTTTATCCAGCGGCACCGCCCTGGTATGTTTATAAATACGGCCTGATGCAGCCGACCGGACATGTAATCGGCAGTGCCGGCGGACTGATCAATTTTGACAACCTGATCGGTGCCCGTTTTCTGCAGTCCATTTGGGATACTTTCAATGCGAATCTATATGCAGCAATTCCATCGCTTCACGGCGCCTATCCGTGTGTTATCGCGTTTTTCGGCATGAAAAAATTCCACAGGAACAGAGCCTGGTGGCTGCTGTATCCTGTTGGAACCTGGTTCTCCGCGGTTTATCTGAACGAACATTACATCATTGACCTTTTCATCGGACTGGGCTATCTCATCGTTGCCTATCAGCTGGTTAAAAGGCTTCTCTATCCAAAATTTTTCAAAAAATACGTTGAAAAGTAACGCCTGCTATCCATTAAATATTTGCTATTTTCGCTAAAAATGATTATATTTCCGTGAATATTATCGTTATTGGCTTTTCTTCTGCCCGACACACCCATACGATCCTTCATCAGCAAAAACATCCCTGATTCATTCCATATGAAAGGGAGCTTTTTATGAAAATGTCGCGTCTCTCTGTATGTCTTTGCCTGATTCTGTTTTTAACCCCCGATCTGCTTTACCCTCAACAGACCGGTCATGCGGTTATCAGTGAAATCCGCTATGATGAGCGCAGCGGTATTAATGAAGAATTTGTGGAGCTGTACAATCCCACACCCGGAGTCATCGCCCTGGGAAACTGGTCCCTGGCCTATAAGAGCAAAACCGGAACAAAATGGTACAACAAAATCATTTTTACGGAAGACCATTTCATCCCTGCGAACGGCTATTTTCTCTGGGGCGGAACCGGCCTGGTTACACAGGCGGATGCCGCCGAAGAAAATCCCAAGAACCTCGGTCTGTCCAACAGCGGCGGTCATATCGCCCTGCTGGATCCGGACGGGCGAACAGTGGATTTGGTCGCCTGGGAAGGCGGAGACAGTCCTGAAGGATCGGGTGATGCCGGAAAAACAGAAGACGGCGGTTCGCTGGAGCGAAAGGCCAGAGCAATCTCAACCGCGGAAAACATGCGGGAGGGTGGAACCGATGAAGTCCTGGGAAACGGATACGATACTGACAACAATCAGGACAATTTTGTTGTTCACGGTCCGGATTTCGTCAATCCGCAAAACACGGAAAGCCGGCCAGAACCGCCGGGGAATGCGCCCCGGATTATAACCGGTCCGGACGTTATTGAATGGCATGAAAACAGCGTAATAGTCCGGTGGAAAACGGATCTGCCGTCAACAGCTCAACTGCTCTGCGGCCTATCCTCTGAATACAGTGATACAGTGGACATTCCTGAACCTGATCTTGATCACCAGTTTGACCTGACCGGACTGGAAGCCGCCACTGTTTATTCCTGCAAACTCATTGTCAAAAACGAATACGGAGAAACCTGCAGCGGGGACAATTTGTTTATCACCCGGTCCCATACAGAATCCACGGGCGAAATGAATACCTATTTCAGCGGTTCGATCGAAACCGCCGAACCGGACAGTCAATCCGCATCGGGCGGGCCAAAGCTGTCCGAACTTCTGATCCGCAGAATTGACCGGGCACTTTACTCCATAGATGCCTGTTTCTACAGCATGTCCGACTGGGATGTTCAGGATGCGCTGGTCGATGCTTTCTCAAGGGGGGTGCAGGTCCGTTTTATATATGACGCGGATCATGACCTTTCTGATATTTCAAGAATTCTGGATGCAGGCATTCCTGTCATTCAGGATGATTTTGGCGAAAACCTTTCCGAAGGCATTATGCACAATAAATTTGCCGTCTTTGATCACAGGAACGATACCGCCTTCTCTGATGACTGGATATGGACAGGTTCATACAATCCAAACTACAACGGCACCTATCCTGATCCGTTTGACAACTGTATTGAAATACAGGATGAGGCATTGGCCGAACTGTATACCATTGAATTTGAAGAAATGTGGGGCTCAAATACCGGCACACCGGATGAATCGGTTTCCCGTTTCGGCAGCCGGAAAACCGATAACATACCGCACCAAATGATGGTCAATGAAACCCGGATACAGGTTTACATGAGCCCTTCGGACCAGGCAACACGCGCCATTGTTTCTGCGGTCCGGGAGGCGGAACAATCCCTCTGCTTCGCGATTTTTTCTTTCACTTCGGACAGTGTTTCACAGGCCATGTATGACCAATGGTCCAATCTGAACAATTTTAAACTGTCCGGAATTTTTGACAGCGACCAGAAAGACAATGATGGGGCCGCTAGCCAGTGGGAAGAAATGATTGAATGGAATCCGGCACCGGATGTTTTTCTCGATAATGAACAGGGATATCTGCACCATAAATACATGCTGATTGACCATCATACAGAGAACCCGTTGCTGATCACAGGTTCTCAGAACTGGTCGGTCAGTGGCGGGGATAAAAATGATGAAAATGTTCTGATTATACAAAACAGGGACATGTGCGGACGCTATCTTCAGGAATTTGCGTCCCGTTACCATGCGGCAGGGGGGGGCGAAGATCTGACCGCATCACTCATACAGCATAAAAGGATGAAGAAATTGCCGCAAATCCATTTATATCCCAATTTCCCCAACCCGTTTAACGGCCGGACCCTCTTCCGTTATCGCATTGAATCAGAACAGAAGGTGCGCATTCAGATCTGTAATCTGAACGGCCGGTTACTTAAAAAATTGACGGACCAAATTCAGCCCGCAGGCACTTATTCCATATCCTGGGATGGAACCAATAGTGCAGGACAATTTGTTTCTTCAGGCGTTTATCTGTTCAGTCTGCTTGGAACCGATTATTTGCAATCACAAAAACTGATCCTGCTTCGCTGATCAATCATCTTTGGATCGACGCTTCTTCCTGGACAATGAGAGACTGCCGAATCCGGCAATGATGGCCATATAAAATCCGAAATCATACCACCAGCCTGTGTTGTGCGGCTCATAGACACGGATTTCCGGCTTAAATATCTGAATAATGAGACAAACCGGTGCAATCCAGCCGTGCCATATGCCGGTAAAAAAACCGGCCGGCTTGTTCGCATGATAACGGCCGCCTCCCGGCGCGCAGCCGCTTACCATAAAAACCATCAGCAGTACTATAATGGCAATGGGGATAAATTTTTGGGTCATATCTCCTCCCTGAACTGTTGGGTACTATGAACCGGTACGAAATCAATTTAGATTTGTTTCGGTATGTATTGATTGTGATTATCTGTACACTTTTACTTTCGCCCTGATCGAATCAAAATGATCAAAAAGTTAATGCACTTTGGTAATGCACGTGATTCTTATGATTTTTTTATAAATATTTACCACCCCGATCTTTCATTATCATTGTAACTGGTTAAAAAAACAAGCCATAAACAAGCTTTAACTTTTAATGTTCATCCAGGTCACCCGTAAACAACACCCGCTATGCAAGCTTTTTATATACATAGCGGACCGTTTATCAAACCAGGAGACAAAACTAACATCTGCTACCTGCGATAAAACACATCTGTTATAATATAAACAGGTTCTTTTACAGGGTATTCCCTGTAATCATCTCCTCTGTACCAAAATTTATTTGGAATCATAACTTTACTTGAAATCCAATAACCAACGCTCGCACCTAGCGTTAGCAATATACAATAACCAATAAAAATTAAAATATGTAAAATGATAGCAATGTCTTTGGGCCATCCAAACAATCGGGCACCCAAATAAACAACCAAAACGCCAAAACAAAACATGAAAAATGAATCCCATTTGTTTTTAAAATTTTTCTGCATCCACGATTGAAGGTAATTACATTCAGGACAACGCTTAATGCCAAGTTTATCTATATTCAATTGATCATGCGCACTCTTGATTGATTTTTCCAGATTGGTAAACAACCTCGAATCATTATAGTTCACTCTTTTTGTATATTCATACTTTTTCCCACAGGCTTCACATTCTAATTTTACTTGAACCGTCAGTGTAACATTTGTTCCAGTTGCGCCCATTTTCTATCCCCTCCGTATTTTATTTCAACCTTTCAAATCCTTATATTTTTTTTCTTTGCATTGATAAAAAAGATGCCATTCTTTCTCTGTAATCATCCTCCCATTTCCCGCCGTGGCCCGCTCCCATCGAAAAAGTGTTATCGAACAATGGCAATATCGCCACCAATAGAATTGTCACCAAAATTCAGCTTTGCTCTATAGATGCCTGCTTCCAGCAGATTTCCAGCATCATCTTTTAAATCCCAGGTATATCTGAACTGTCCACTCAGTCCGGAAGAGAGTTCTATGGTCTTTAAAATTTGTTTTGTTGATCTGTAAATTTCAATGGACGTAATGGGTTCATATTGAACGCTGTACATATATTCAAAATTTATTATATCGCTTGCCGGATTTGGATAAGCAGGATAGAACAGTATGCCGCCTTGTTTAAATCCCTTTCCAAGCCCAAAAGATCCCTTTAATTCAATATTGAAACTGTCTGTATTTGAAACAATGAACGATGCATCACGCTGATAAACAGTCTCTTCATCCTGTATATTGATGCCGACAGTGATCTCCTGGAGTTTATCGACACCCAAATCAAAACTTTGAGGATTCACAGTAAAAGGATCACAGTCTCCAATGGATATGTTGAATGATTCACTCCCGGAATTGTATATTTTTATTTTGTCTTCAACATTGCCCAGTATCAATGAATGTATTTCCAGCTTCTTTTTTGGAGAATACCAATAATTCTGCTTAATCGACAGATTTCGATACGACTCAATGGACCAGTCGGTCGTATCGATTTCGCCTATGAATTCTCCCAGACTGTTGGTTTCAGTAATCCCCAATATATTTTGATCCGCATCATTCTCTGTCGGAGATTCATTATTACAAGAAAGAATTATCATTTGTGACAAAACAAATAAAAAGACAACTATTAACGGATATCTTTTCATAACTATTTCCTTTCTGATGGCTAATCTGATGTTTTATATTCTATTATCCAATTTGTCCACTTTTAATCGAACACCTCTGTATATTTCTGTCTAAGCTTATTATACTGTCCCTTTGTAATAAAAACCCTGTGATAAAAGGACTTTTCCATTTCCTGTCCGGCCAGTTTTTTCCGTTGATCGTAATCCCAGCAAAGTATCTTTAGCGTTTTTAAATCCAGATCGATATAATATCTGGTCTCGCGATCTTCTTTTTTCTTCATTAATCATACCCAAGTTCTGGTTTTAAATTATGTATATAATTTTATTTCATCAGCAGCATCTTTTTACTGATTTCTTTATTTCCGCTGATAACCTGATATACATAAACACCCGACGCTGCTGCCATGCCCCGATTATCCATACCGTCCCAAAAAACATCCTTTTCAGCTTCTGGTTCATCCTGATCCAATAATGTACACATCTCTTCCCCTCTAAGATTGTACACTTTAACGGTTGTCCTTCCCTTTACAGGTATCTGAATCCGGATTCTGGTTCCTGCATTAAACGGATTCGGAAAATTTTCGGCAGTCAGATACAAGTGCGGCTTAACCTTATCATTTACTGACACAGACACAGCCAGACCAGTTATTGTATAGGTACCGGGTGAAACATTCAATTTATAGTACAGGTCGTCCTCTCCGTTCCAGCTTATACCCGCCGCGCCCCCACTGTATGAACCCGTTTTCCAGACAATCGTATTGTTTACATTGATGGCCCCGACTTCCTCATTCGTAAATGCATTTTTGGGAATGCCGACTATAGCTGTGGTGCCGTCAGGCGACTCCAGATTGATTGTATATTGTAAATTCCCCCCGTCTACTTTCAAAGCAATATCCCCTTTTTTACTGGGAACAACCACGTTAACATATGTAAGCGGTCCCAGCTGCGGCAATACAGAATAGGTGCTGTACCCGGGCGTAACCGGATTGACACCGGCTACATACCGGACCAATAAAGCTGCGGCCGCTCCTGTCCATCCGTGATTGGTGGTCCCGAGTGGTTCAAATGTCTCCCACAATGTCGTACAATTCGAATCAGACAGCATTCTGGTATACCGGTCCTTGATTCTGTCCAGTGCACAGTCTGTATGGCCGGTTTTGAATAATCCCTCCAGTATATACTGTTCCATAAAAGGCATGGCATTCTTCTTGTTCATCAGGAGCGAAACCATGGTATCCCATTTATCCTCTCCCGCAAGTCCTGACAGTAAAACCAGACCATTGGCTCTGTCATCATAGAAATAGGTGGACCGGTATCCGTTTTGATTCCAGAAATTCCGGTCAAAATGAATGGCAATGGTATCCATTTTCGCCTGAAAAGCCTCAATATCCCCATAATTCCCTGTGATTTCAGCCATGGTGACCGCAGCATTCAATGCCATATAATACCAGATGGTTTCAATTAGTTCATCATCAATATAGATACCCTGCCCGTTCCACCAGGATCTCAGATTGAGACGTCCTTTTTCTTTCGGGCTCCATACATCCAGATAATTTTTCACTGCCGGATACGATTCCGTAACGGCTGTCAGATCCCCTGTATGCATGGTGTAGGTCCATATAATGCCCACAGGGCTAATGGCGCATAAAGACTGCGCTGCCAGCTCACTGTCATGGACGCCCGGAACCAGTCCTTTCAGAATGTTATTCTCCTGCCAGTTTATAAACTCCCTGATACATTTTAAGGTTAAAAAATCCGCATTTCTGTCCATTATATAAAAGGTTTGCGGAACCATGGCCGCGACATCACCGATCCACTGACCCCGTTCCCTGTCCGGACAATCCATGTAATTATCGCGCATACAGACATACAGGGTTCTTGCCGCTTTTTGATAAAGCTGATTGTAAAAAACATCACTGCAGCTGAACGACCCGGTAAATTCACTTGCATATCCGGTTTCCCGGTATTTCAGGGCCAGTATATTCACACCTGCCGGAATATCATAAAAGACACGCTCTCCGTTCTGCCAGGCCAATGATTCAAATTCCTGAATCCCGTCTTTGGTGATATATTCTGTGCGCTGCCCGTAATAACCGTTCACTTCGTGGTGGTCTGTTTCTATTTTAACCATGAGTCCAGCCGAAGCATCGATTTTCAAATAGGGCGTTATCTGCGCGTTATACGGCAGCTCTGCCGTTATACGTTCACCATCGCTTATAGCCGGAAAATCGGCCGAATTGCCGTAATTACGCAGGCCATAATTCTTCCATTGCGGTATCGGCCTCTTCCATAATTCATTCCACGGTGCGACAGGCGGACTGCCTTTTTCCACCGGAACGAACCATGATGAATCATCATAATCATTTAAATACCAGCCGGTTATGTCATAGCGGGCATCAAATCCGATGTTCCAACCGCCGTACAAATATAATTCCTCTTCTGCGTTTGGTATAAAAGGCACATTTCCATAAGCGGGATGGATTTTCATTTTCCAGGAACTGTCGCTGTTTATGATGAAATCGCCCATATCGGTCTGAAACAGCAAACCCCCTTTGCCGCTGTCCACATTGTTTCTGCCTTCATTGCCCCAGTACCAGACCAGAACAGCAATGGTATTTTTACTTTCAGTGAGATAGGGCTGAATGTCCACTTCATCAAAATAGCCATCTGTACGCGTCGGTCCGCGGTTCAGACAGCCCTCGAATACAACCGGCGCACCATTGATATACATCCAGTATTTTGAATCGGCAGCAATATAAGCGACAACTGTCGATGGAATCTGAGTAAGATGAAAGGTTTTACGAAAACACATCCATGTGTTTTCTGGACCGTCTTCATCCTGCCATATCCAGTTGGCAGTCCATGGAATGGTATGAGTGGTTTTCGGGTGTGCTTTGGAGAGAGGGATAATAAATACAATAAAAATTACACCAAGCACTGATTTTCTAAGAATATTACTTTGACAATCAGAATGTATGCTGTGTTTCGAGTGTTTGGCGTGATCTATCAACAAGTGACCATTTGTATCATTTTTTATAACATAACCCAAATTAATAATTTCTGTCTGGTCGTTCAATTACCGCCCTTAATTAATGCTTCCTCGTTCCCTCTATTTGAAACATCCTGTAAAACCAGTCCGTCATTCGTGGGAAAAGGCTGTTCAGCGCACCCAGGGAATAATATGTCTTCGGGACAACAACAACCGGCTTTTTTTTAAAAATACCGGTTAAGGTCGCTTTAACTACTTTATCGACGGATATTTTAGCTGAAATACGGGGAACCTCCAGCTCCTTTATCATAGGCGTATCTACACGGCCGGGATAGACGGTTAAAACATGAATCCCCGATTTTTTCACTTCCTGACGCAGTACATCTCCAAATCCGGATAAAGCGGACTTTGCCGCCACATAGGGGCCGTCGCCAACGATGCCCTTTTTTGAATCCAGAGAATTGATGAAGGCAATATGGCCGGATCCCTGATCAGTCATAATTGGTAAAATTTCTTTCACTGCATGAAAAGAACCAAAGAAGTTCACTTTAAATGATTTCTGAAAAGTATCCTCACCGGTATCCTCTGTATAACCCTGAATATACTGACCCGCATTGGCAACAAATACATCAATCCGGCCCCATTTATCCATCGCTTCTTTTACCAGATTCTTAACATCTTCTCTTCTGGAAACATCTGTCTTAACAAAAATGGCTTCATTTCCATTAGATTGTATCTCTTTCTGCAGTCCGGCAAGCTTTCCCTCATTTCTGGCAGCAAGAACAACCTTTGCACCAAGTCTGGAAAGCCTTATGGACAGTGTCCTGCCAATACCGCTTGACGCGCCTGTAACAATCGCAACCTTACCTTTGAAGAAAGCTTCTTTACTCATTAAAACACTCTCAAACCATGTAATCACAAACCTGGGGATCCGTTGTCACCATGCACACAAGTCAACAGATCTCACTCATCCCAGAGCTCAGACTTCATCCCGTACGGTACAGAATTAATCACCGCCTCGATCTGATCACTTTTCCCCTTTCTGATTTGAAACAGTTCTGATATATGAATGGTCTGGGGATAAGTCAGAATATTCGGCGTCATGGTTCCGTCCGGAAGCGGATATTCCCTGACCGCTGAATCGTGAATAAAAAAAACATATTATATTTTAACCCATTTTTTGCTTTTAGCGCTTTTTAAAGTCTTATCGATAACTTTCATATTCGCAAAGGCATCATGGATCGGTGTCGGGACATCTGAACCGGTTATAACAGCTTCAGAAAACAAATCACCCTGCAGGGTATACTGGTTGCATGGTTCAAAATAAATCTCTCTGGACTCCGATCCCGCATGACGAATAATTTTTGTTTTTTTATCCGATGGGGGAACAAACGGATTTTCAACTTCAATCCTTCCACCTGTTCCCGCAATGTCCGCAAATTTGCGGTCTGCCAGTTGCGTGGAGCAGGTAAAAGTGGCCGTGCCGTTTTCAAATTCCAATACAGCGGAGACCAACCGGTCCGTTTTCATGCGGGGATCGTATTCAATAGACGCACAAACACGAATGGGCTCTTTCTCAAACAGAAAGCGTGCCAGTGATATACAATAACAGCCGATATCCAGCAATCCGCCACCGCCAACTTCGGGCCGGTTGCGGATATTGTCCGGATCCACATTATAATAGGAAAAATGTGAATGAATATTCCTCAGTTCGCCAATGCCCCCCTCCCGAATCAGCTTTTTCACCGTCTTCCATTGCGGATGAAAGCGATACATAAAAGCTTCCATTATATTTAATTCAGGAAACCCCTCAATTTTTTTATCCAGATACACTGCCTGCTCAAAGTTCAGGCCAATCGGCTTTTCACATAAAACATGTTTCCCGGCCTCCATGGATTTGATAATCCATTCCACATGGAGATGATTCGGTAGTGGTATATAAACCGCTTCAATCTCAGAATCTTCAAGTAATGCCTCATAGGAACCATATGCTTTGGGAATGTCAAGCCTCTTTGCCGCCGTTTGAGCCCTGGTTGTATCTCGTGACGCAATCGCGTCAATACGAGCGTATTTCCCCGCCTGCATGGCCGGGATCACCTTTTCCATCCCGATTTTTGCCGTACTTAATACGCCCCAGGATAATTTTCTGTTCATCTTTCTTTCCTCAGTATAAACAACTATCAGAAATGAATCAGGACCCGTACAATGATCACCAGTTCATGGTTTCCCGTATAATCGGAACCACGATATCCGCGGTTTTTTGCTGACCCTGAATATTCGGGTGCCAGTCGGATCCGCGGTCCGGCATGGTCAGCAGGCTGGTAGGCGCTTCGATATAATAAACAGCATCGGCACCATTTCCCTGACATTGATCGACAACTTCCTCAACATAGCTTGCACAGGGTTCGCCGATCATGGGTCCGCAGACGCAGAAAACCGTGACACCGGGATAATTCGACTGAACACGGCTGATCAGCTGTATATAGGCATCCTGAAAAACCGACTTGTCAGGGTGTGGTTGTGTTGAAAAATCATTGGTTCCCAGATTGACAACCACAACCTGGGGGATCCAGCTAGAAAAATCCCAGACCGGTGTAGAATCGGCGCAGCAGGTGCGGTCATAAAGAGAGGGCATGGGATCCGGTGAGGTTTGATTTGCATCGCCATAGTTACGGACAACGCCCCTTCCCGAATAAGCAACCATCATGTAATCGGCATTTAAGGCCTTGGCCGTAAGCGCTGCATAGGACAGGGTGGCATTCTCTGTTTCCGGCTCGAACGGGCTGCTGGCACTTTCCCCTTCTACCCCGTAACCGCAGGTGATGGAATTGCCGATAAATTCAATGCGCCGGTCCGGGGCCGGATCCTGTCCCGCCAAATTTTTTCCTTCATCAAGAATAAATCCCCGGAATTCGCCTTTGCCTATCCAGGCCTCCGTCCGTTTCTCAATCAAAACGGTATGCACCGTGTCGGCCAGACCGGACGCCAGGGAATAAACCGTTGCGGTATCGGTGACAAGAACCACAGGGGATTCATCGTCTATTGTAACATTGTACAGATTGTTGCCGTCAATGAGCCGCAAGGAACAGCTTGTCCCATCAAATGCGGCACGGATATAAACACCGGACCAGTCAAATACGGCCTTCCCGGGATCTGTCCGGTCAAACCGTCCGATATATTGTATATTCGGATTGTCTGCGTCAATAATGCCGTTGGATCCATCAGGCTGCAGAACAGTCGTTTCGCTCTTTTTACAGGAATATGATAATAACATAATCCCTGCAAACAGTACTAAATAAAATTTCCTGTTCATTTTCATGATATCTCCAAAATTTGCATATGATCATTGTTTACAAAACAAAAATTCCCCATACCGGGAATCATTGCCTACAATATAAAATCCATTTTCAAATTACACGATATGGAAGTGAATAATTCTCAATATAAGGAATTCAACCTGATAAGTAAAATTGTTTTTATGATTGAATGGTGATAAAATTTAGAAAGGAGAAATGGATCTGAACATGAGAACAGAGGATTCTCCGCCATCCAACAACCGGAAATATTCTTTACTTATGTTTACACAGAAATGCCTTGATTTCATCCGCAATAAAAGCTGCACCCCGATTATTCATATGAATCCCGTCTGTAACCAGCAAATATCCGTTCTTATCGGAAATCGTATCGTAATTCTGTTTCAAGAAAAACCGTCTCACCAGCAGCATAAGTGATATGCCCAGTCTGCCTTCATAGGAGCGCCCACGCTTGTTCTGATTTTTTTTCAGGTACGCTTCCTGTTTTTCATATACAGGCAGATAGGCAGCCTTCTCCTGTTCCGCAATCTCCTTGAGCAGCGCATTATACTTCCGGATCCGCTGATTTGGAAGAGATTCCAGGTCCTCGCCAAGTACGGGAAGCGATATCAGACCGATCCTTGCTGATGTCTTTTCTTTTAAAGTCCTGACAATTTGAATCATGTTATCACGGTAAAACTGTTCTGAATGGGGTTGAGGCAGTTTCTTGGTCATGCGGGCCATCCGGGCCACTCTGGGATTTAATGTGGCAGTCACATCATTGGTTCCCACAAGGATCACGATAGAATCAGGGTTCAGGCTGATCACCTGATCGAGGTTCATCAGGACGTTATAGGCCTCATAACCCGCAACGCCCTGGTTTACAAAACGGTATCCGTCCTTCCCCGTCCGCTCACTCAGAGCATCAATAAAATTGCTGCTGATCTGCCCGCGCATGATGCTTGCGCCAAGGCATACGACCAAATGTTCATTTTTACTTCTCAAATTCTATTCCTTTATGATATCTTGTATGTGTCTGATTTAATAGGTTTAAATTTAAGGAATTCCACTTGATAAGTAAAATTGTTTTTCTCTTTTTCTTTGAAAAATTCTACTCTTACACCTCCACACCCGTATAGGGATTATAAACATACTGGGTACTGACAGGGCCCCAGCCCTGTGCATAGCGGATGATAAAATGGGCCGGGTCCGTGGCGATTTCGCCAAGGGGGCTGGTATCGTTCACATCGTTCCACGACCAGGGCGGATTGGCCGCCCCGGCACCCAGCTGACCGTCCTCTTTTTTATAGGAAAACGCCCACTTGCCTTCCTTGTTCTGCATGAATACCTTTTTATTAAATCGGTGATGCCAGAGACCGTCCGGTTTGAAAATGTTTTCCAGTGTATAGGACAAATTGGGCCTGGCAATGGATTGACCTTCGGGAGAATAATACCAGATTTCATCACTGCTTCCCCATCCCTTGTAATCGCCCTTTATTCCATGACCATGGGATTCAACATACAGCTTGACGCGCTGTGTATCCTTGTCCAACCAGATATTCCCGTCAATGGTTTCATTGAATTTGGCCACCCTCAGCTGCTCTTTCCTGGGTTTTGGATCCGAATTGCCTCCGGTAATGATCATTGGCTGTGTGTATAAATAAAAATGATTGTGTGCAATGGTGACCACGCCGTCTATCAGATCAAATGGTTCCCTGGTGATAACAAACAGCGCGCCCTCCATATCATGCACATGCTCGTCCAGCATGTCACGGATATAATTGTACAGATCCTGCGGCGCATACCGCTTCCACCAGTCCAGCACATGATACACCGCGTAAATGATAAAATAATGGGTTGAGGTTTCACAGACACTGAAATACACTTTTGGAGGAATAATAGCCTGATCGGCTGTTTTGTGGATAAGATCCGGATTTTGAACCACATTCTCTATCCTGCCGGGATTGATAATTTCATGGGTCGCCGGATCCAGAAGCCGGCCCTGTGCATCAGGAACCGGATAATCGACCGGTGCGATTTGATCGGCAACGGTCCATTCATTGGAGATTTTCTGCACGAAAATCGGTGCGTACTTTTTGGCCAGTTTCATGGCCTGTGTTGATGTCATCATTGTCCCCCTTTAAAAATAGTGATTTTATCTTCTTATTTTTTTCCCCACCCATCTTCAAGTATCCGTATGGCATTCAGCCCCAGAATTTTTTCAAGTTCCGGTTCTTTGAAGCCCGCCTTCATCAGTGCATGGGTGAGTTTAGGCATTTCAGAAATATCCTTTAAATCATCCGGCGGATCGGTTAAACCGTCCAGATCCGATCCGATGACCACCGAATCGATGCCTCCCACGTTCTTAATATGCCGGATAGTATCCACCAGATAATGAATGCCGTTTTTCTCTTCTCTGCCCACCAGCCAGTAATTCATCATAATATTACCCACACCCCCTCCAGTGTCTGCAATCATTCTGATTTCCTCATCGGAAATATTGTATCCCACCGGATTCAACTTGTGAATTCCGACATGCGTACAGATGACGGGACGCCTGTTACGGCTCATCTCAATCACCTGCCGGCGTGTTTCCGGCGGGCTGTGTGTGATATCCACAATAATACCCAGGTCAAACATCATCTGAACCGCCTCTTTACCAAAGGATGTGAGCTCACCAGTTTGTTCCTTTTCGTTCTTAAAACAACATAAAAATTTCTTGTTCTTTGGAATCCCGCCCACAGTGGGTCCCAGTTCATTCTCATAAAAATGGGTGATTGTGATGAGGGCCACCCCGCGGTCAAACAGGGTTTGAATGTGATCGAGCTTCCCCGACAGAGAATGGGCCCCTTCAATTGAATGGATAACGGCGATTTTATTTTCTTCAACAATGCGGTGAAAATCTGAAACCGATTTGGCCACTTCCGCTACTTTCTTACCATTGATGCGAGCCTCTTCAACCCCTTTTTCAAACCGCTCTATCATTTTTATAGTTACATCGAACGGATCATCCTTCACAATGCTTCGCACCCGTTTGTTTAAAAACAGTGTCGCTGCTTTGAGAAACCAGCAGTCATTAATCATTTTCTTTTCAGGAAGATAAACAGAAGAGAAGAACGCATTGATTCCGCCTTCAAGCGATTTTGGCAAATCCACGCGCATGGCAAATGGATTCCAGGCGCCGCCTGTCCAGTACCGTTTATCCATTCGTTTGTCAAACAGAAACGTTTTTAGCGCCGGGTGAACATGGACATCCACCGCGCGGATTCGATGATGAAGCGCTGAGGCTTCATCAAATTGCACAGACATATCGCCTCCCTTGCTTTGGATTCAGGCTTCCCCGTTCCTTTATATTTATCAGAACGATGAATCCCTTATCAACACTTTATCGTTTATAATATATTGAAAAAACAATTTACAAAATTATAATGATGAATATTTATGGGTTGATGTAAGCCTGGGGGTGTTGTATCAGTAATGATTCAATCATTATTTTCTGACAATTATCTCATCAGCCAGATAATCCAGGTCGAACAGAAGCCTGGCTGCATCCTGATCCACATACCATGTTCGTTTGCGCATCAGCCTGGCGGGTGTTTTTTTAATATAGCCCTCAGATTCAAAAACCTGTTTCAGTGCAGTTGCTTTTTCCTTTCCGGATACAATGACCAGGATATACTCTGCACATTCAATGGCTTTGGGGGTCATCGTAACCCGGTGGCGGGGCTCCGCATCGGTTTCCACAAGAACAAAATTACGATCCTTTATGTTCAGGGCATGGGAATCCGGAAAAAGCGAAGCCGTATGACCGTCCTCACCCATACCCAGAAGAACAAGATCCGGTGATATCGGATATTTATCTTCATAATGTTTGATCGCTTCTGTTAGGTCCGTCTGTTCAGCAGGAATACGGTGTATTTTTAACGGATCGATCGGCACTTTTTTCAGAAGGGCCTCACTGGCCATTCTGTAATTACTTAATGGATTTTCAGGAGGTACACAACGCTCGTCCCCCCAAAACACCTGGGTCCCGAACCACATCGCCCGGTCAATCACTGAAATGGAAGCCAGTCTCGAGTATATCGCTTCCGGTGTTTTCCCCCCGGATAAGACCAGGTAAAAAGTACTCTGCTCGGTTACTTTTCTTTTTCCTACTTCATAAATAAAAGAAGCGGCCGTTTCTGTAAGGGCATCATAATTTTTAAAAACATGTATCATGATTTTTCCCGACCCATTCCATACCAGCATCCTTTCATTGATTTTTTTCAGCCATCATGTATCATAACGCTGCAGCCAGAACGCATTGTGCCGGACAAGCAGTTTATCCGCCGCAGAGGGTCCCCATGAACCCGGTTTATAATTCGGGTACTGAGATAGATCCATATCAACATCCAGAAGGGATGTAACAATTCGCCAGGATGCTTCAATACCATCCGCCCGCCAGAAAAGAGACGGCTTCCCCTTCAAACCATCAAGAACCACACCTTCATATCCCCCGGAAGCGGTTGAGCCCAAATCAGAATACCGGAAATCAAGATTGGCCTGACTCACTTTCTCTTCCAGGCCCGGTACCCGCATCGAAAAACTGAGACGGATCCCTTCGTCCGGCTGTATCCGTAACACGAGTATATTGGGCTGCACCTGCCGGCAGATATCATCCCCCTTTAAAACACAAAGCGGCACATTCTTGAACTGAATGGTTATCTCCGAAACTTTTTTCTTAAGCCGCTTCCCTGTTCTTATAAAAAAAGGCACCCCCTGCCAGCGCCAGTTGTTGATCATCAGTTTAAGCGCAACATAGGTTGGTGTTGTGGAATTTTTGTTTACACCGGGTTCGTCACGGTACCCTTCATACTGACCCAGAATAAAGTCATTTCCGGTTACAGGCATCACGGAATGGAAAACCTCAACCTTTTTATCACGGATTGACTCTGCATGTTCCGCCACCGGTGGTTCCATGGCTGTTAAAGCGAGAAGCTGCATCACATGATTCTGCAGCATATCCCGAACAACACCGGCTTCTTCATAATAGGCACCCCTTCCCTCAATACCGATTTCTTCTGCTGCGGTAATCTGAACATTATCAATATATTGCCGGTTCCACAGCGGCTCAAATATGGCATTGGTGAAACGAAAAGCGATCAGGTTCCTGACCGTATCTTTTGCAAGATAATGATCAATGCGGTAAACGTGGCTTTCCGTAAATAATTGATGAAGCAGCTCGTCCAGTTTTCCGGCCGTTTCCAAGTCACGCCCAAACGGTTTCTCCACCATGGCCCGGGCATGTCCTTTAAATGCGTTTAAAAATCCGGTTTCCTTCATGGCCCGCAGACCATTTTCAATAACAGATGGCGGCAGTGCAAAGTACAGTATCGGGCATCCCGGTCCATCCCCATGAACCTTTATCATTTCGGATTTTAATTTTTTCAGGCTGTTTCCGTCCGTTACGCTTCCAGGATAATAATAAAGCCGTTTAACAAAACGATCCCATGTTTTATTATCCACATCGGATTTTGAAAGAAATGCGAGAAGATGCTGTCTCGTTTCATCGCTGAACTGTTGTCTTGTCTTCTCCTGCCGGCTAATACCGATTATCTGCATGGCCGGTTTTAACAGGCCTTTTTTTTCAAGACGAAAAAGCGCGGGCATCAATTTTCTGCGAACCAGATCACCGGACGCGCCAAATATCAGCATTTTGCATACATCGGACGTATTGTTTTTGTCTGCCATATGAACTGTATAATTATTTAATCTGTTTATTCTTTTTCCGGTCTTCAGAATGCAGAACAAACGGGTCCGGAAGAAGTTCGGAGAGATTCATCCTTTTCTGAATACCGTTTTTTGCAGCCATGACAACAATCATCTGACTGTTGAATTCCGCCAGAACCCCCCTGCAGGCTGCGCAGGGAACGGTTGGCTCTGCTGTATCAGTAAATACAACCACAGCCTTGATTTCTGTTTCACCCGCGGCTACGGCACTTGCGAGGGCAGATCGCTCGGCACAGAGTGTCAGCCCGAATGAACTGTTTTCAACATTGCATCCACCGTATACGCGGCCCGAACCGCCAAGTACTGAAGCACCTACCTGAAATCCTGAATAGGGCGCATAGGCACGAGCCCACGCCTCTTCGGCTTTTTCAATCATTTCATAAATTCGTTTTTCAGATAATTTCATTTAATAATAGGAAATGATGGTTGAAATCAACAGCAAGTATACAATAAACAGTAAGTAATTCTATGGATTAATGCAAATGGAAATTAAAAAAAAATCCGGGACATGAACGTCCCGGACTAAAATGAAAAAAAAAGCAATTCTGACTCAGAATGGAAGATCCTCGTCCCCGTTTGCCTGTGGGGCATCATCAGGCAGGGGCACCTCCTCACTCTTCGGTGCTGAGGCCGCACTGCTGTCACCTTTTCCGCCGAGCATGGTCATTTCATCGGCTACAACTTCGGTGATATATTTTTTTACACCGTTGCTGTCTTCATAGGAGCGTGTTTGAAGCCTTCCTTCAATATAGACCTGGCTTCCCTTTTTCAGCCATTCACCCATGATTTCAGCCAGTTTTCCCCAGGCTGAAATCCGGTGCCAGTCTGTCCGTTCTTTCTGATTCCCGTCCTGATCTTTCCAAACCGCATTGGTGGCAAGACTGAAACTTGCATTCGCACGTCCCGAAGGCGTGTATTTTAATTGGGGATCCGCACCGAGCCGACCAATTAAAATCACTTTGTTTACGGTTCCTTTACCTCGAGCCATATCATCCTCCAAACTCAAAAAAGTTATAAAATTAGTATAATTGATCAAATTATACGAAAATATTAGCGAAAAGTCAAGAGATATGTGGTTTTTCGCGCTTCATATCTATTTTTCGTAATTTCTTGCGAATCTGGCTATTTCCATATTCTTTTGTTCAGTTCTGCAATCAATCCGCTCACCGGTACCCTTTCCTGCTCCATAGAGTCCCGATCACGAATGGTCACTGTTTCATCTTCAAGCGTTTGAGAGTCTACGGTTATGCAATAGGGGGTTCCGGCCTCATCCTGGCGTCTGTACCGGCGGCCCACGGCACCCGAATCATCATAAAAAACCATTATTGTCTTTTTTAAATCATCCGTTATTTTATGCGCGATTTCAGGCATCCCATCCCGGTTGACCAGAGGAAAAACAGCGGCCTTAACAGGTGCCAGCTTCGGATCAATGTGCATAACCGTACGCGTATCCTTTTCAAGCTTTTCCTCCTCATAGGCATCCACCAGAACCGTTAAAAGCGTTCTGTCCACTCCGGCAGATGTCTCTATTATAAAAGGAATATATCTTTCTCGCGTTGCGTCATTAAAATAGGTTAAATCTTTTCCGGAATATTCCTGATGTCTGGACAGGTCAAAATCAGTTCTGTTATGAATGCCTTCCAGTTCTTTCCAGCCAATCGGGTACTCGTACTGTATATCAAAGGCCTTTTTGGCATAATGCGCCAGCTCATCCTTTCCATGCTCATGAAAGCGAAGCTTTTCTTTCCGAATCCCTATGGTATCATACCACGCCATGCGACTGGCCTTCCAGGTCTCAAAAACTTCTTCATCATCCCCGGGTGTCACAAAATACTGCATTTCCATCTGTTCAAACTCCCGGGTCCTGAATAAAAAGTTACCGGGGGTAATTTCATTTCGAAACGCCTTTCCAATCTGGGCAATACCGAAGGGTATTTTCTGCCTTGATGAATCCATAACATTTTTATAATTAACGTAGATCCCCTGCGCTGTTTCAGGACGTAAATAGACAAGTGATGCCTCCTCCTCAACCGCGCCCATATGGGTTTTAAACATCAGATTGAATTGTCTGGCATCGGTCAAGGCATCCTTGGTGCCGCAATTTGGGCATTGTTTGTTTTCCAGCTTTTTGGGATCTATTTCATCCTCACGAAAACGCATTTTGCACTGCCTGCAGTCAACCAGGGGATCTGTAAAACCGGCTACATGTCCGGACGCTTCCCAGACCCGCGGATGCATCAAAATAGCTGCATCCAGTCCGACAATATTCTCATGCTCGTACACCATGGCCCGCCACCAGGCTTCCTTGACGTTCCGCTTCAACTCAACACCCATAGGCCCGTAATCGTAGCAGGCATTGAGTTTTCCATATATCTCGCTGGACTGAAAGATAAATCCCCTGCGCTTGCAGAGTGATACAATTTTTTCCATCGTAACAGACAATTCAACCTCCTTAAGTAGAATCTTTGAACAATCAGAAAAAATACTACTTCTTTATCAATTTTGCAAGCAGATCCAGAATTTTCTGAAATTCCTCTTCTGTGTACCCCATGGTCTGATAAACAATTTGACCATCCCGGTCAATCACATAATTTCTGGGAATATATGCTGTTGCAAATTTCTTGTAAATGTCTCTTTCCGGATCATATCCCATGGGAAATGTAAATCCCTTTTCCTTTATAAATGCGGCAACTTCCTCTTTCGTATGTTCACGTCCGATAGAAATTAACTGGAAATCACTGTTGCGCCAGCGGTTCCAGACCTTTTTCTCAAGAACGGGCATTTCCTGCCGGCAGGGCGGACACCAGGTGGCAAAAAAATTAAGCAAAACCACTTTCCCGCGAAGATTCTCCATCTGAATGATTTCTCCGGATATCAGTTCAACTGAAAAATCCGGAACCTGGTTACCCACCCTGGTCAAACTCGTACTGTCCGGTTCCTGAGCCACACTGGAACAGAAACAACCGGCCGAAAGCAAAAAAATACAAATAGTTTTTTTCATCTTGTTCCCCGTCTGTATGACATGCTACCCATTGGCCAGGACAGTCCGTTCTCTGGCCCATTCCCGAAGGGCCTGAATCTGTTCATACCGTGTTTTAAGAAGCGAACAGGTTTTTGATGCCTCATCCAGGAGCAATTCTGTTGATATCGGTCCTTTATTGGTAAAAATCGTATAGATAGACGAAATGATCACCTGTTCAATCTCTGCACCGCTGAATCCATCCATTGCCCTGCTCAGCAAATCGAGATCTATTGAATCTGCGTCATAACCACGCCTTTTTAAATGAATTCTGGTAATTTCTTTTCGGGTTTCCGCATCCGGTAAATCCACAAAGAATATCTCATCAAACCGTCCCTTCCGCAGAAGCTCCGGGGGAAGCCGCGATACATCATTGGCTGTCGCTACCACAAAAACATCCCCCTCACGATCCTGCATCCAGGATAGAAAACTTCCCAGAACACGCATGGAAACTCCACCATCCTCATTACCACCGGAGGCAAACGCTTTTTCAATTTCATCCACCCACAGCACCAGCGGAGACATCTTTTCTGCAATCTGCATGGCCTGCTTAAATTTTTTTTCAGTCTCTCCAATATATTTGCTGTACAGATTGGCCGGGTCCATTTTCAACAATGGCAATCCCCACTCTCTCGCCACCGCTTTTGCACAAAGACTCTTTCCTGTTCCCGGAACTCCCAGAAGTAAAACCCCCTTTGGAAACGTCAGCCCGGCCTTTTTTGCTTTTTCTGCATCAACAATAAAATGTTTCCGCTTGGCCAGCCATTGCTTCAATCCGGCAAGATCGGCAATATCCTGAATTCCTTCTTTGGCCGGATAATACTCCAGCAATCCTTCTTTTTCTATAATCCCCTTTTTCTCATTGATAACGGCTTCAATATCTTCTCTTGAAAGCCTGCCATCTTCCACAATGGCTTTGGTTAATATTTTCTTGGCTTCAATGAGCGTCAGGCCCTGCAGATTATTGATCAACTCTCTCATGTCCCGCTTTGTCATTTCAACCGTAACCGGCATTTTTTTCTTCAAATCATTGTACGTGTTGTTTAACAAGTGAATATAATCTTCCCTTTCGGGAAGCGGCAGAGTCAGGTTCGATGCATGTGGTTTCAGGGAATCGGGTATCTCCGGCTTTATACCTGTTATAATAATAGATCCGCCAAGTCTGACAATCTTTTTTAAACAGCTTTTAAGTCCTGAAACCACACCAATATCCTTAAGAAAAGGATTGAATCCCTGCAGATGATAAATGGCACGAAGAGTGGAAGCACCCATATGAGACAGCGCCTTGCCTATATCAGCGGTCCCGTATACAGCGTTATCTGCATCACTTCTGAATAATCCTTTATTGAGGGTCCAGATAAAAAGAGGAATGTTCATACGCCGGGATAGGCGGTTCAGCAACTGTTCGGACCGGTCTTCTTCAATGGTTTCCAGAAAGATTAAACCATAACGGGAACGCACCAGCAGCTCAAGCTCATCGACGATGTCCCTTTTCATGATCATGTATTAGTTCCCCTCTTTGAGCTCATAATACAACTTTAACGAATTCAGACTCTTCATGTGCTCTATATGGGTTTTAAAATACAAATCAAACATGCGGCGGATTTCAGCCTTCTGGGAAACTGTTGGATCGATTTTATCAATGTGTTCGATATTTTCCCTTTGAAGCCAGTATAGTATCTCCAGGGTTTCCCCCCCAACCACCAACCCGCCCTTTTCAGATCCGCAGTGATTGCAACATAATCCACCGCTTTGCTGCTGAAAATACCCCCCATCTGCACCCAGTGATTTACGGCACAGCAGACACTGATCCCATGTCGGCCTGTACCCCATTAATTCAATAAAATGACTTTCAAAAAACCAGACAAAAGCTTCCAGAAATCCCCTGCCCCGATTTATTGATTGAATAACAGAAACCAGAAGCTCAAAAATCTGCGTATTTGATTCTTCGCCTGCCACGGCTCTGTTAAGTAATTCAATAACAGCGAGTCCGAGTGTGGTCTTCTTCACATTGCCGATAATATGTCTGTGTGAATTAATCAGATCCGCATGACTTAACAGTTGTAATTCCCTGGTCCGTTTGTCATAATAGCAAATACGCAGGTAAGTCAAAGGCTCCAGACAACCCTTGAATTTGCTTTTCGGGCTCCGAGCTCCCTTGGCAACCACTTTTATCTTGCCGTAATCTCTTGTATACAGAGAAAGTATTTTGGAAGTCTCCCCCAGCTTCCATCCCTTCATCACAACCGCTTCAGTCTGGAGAATGGCCATAATATGCCTTTTATGCGCCGCCTATTGAGCTGACAATGCTGTAATAGATAATTAAACCCAGCACATCATTGGATGTGGTTATAAAAGGACCTGTAGCAATAGCGGGATCTACATGAAACCGTTTTAAAATCAGGGGCACCAATGTGCCCGTCAATCCGGCAACAAAAAGCACAATTAAAAGGGCAAATCCCAGAACAAATCCCATCCTCGGCTGATGCATCCAGACAGCAATCATACCGCATAACAGAACCGCAATCACCAGCCCGTTTACAAAGGCCACGGATGATTCCCGAATCAGGCGCCTCCCGGTATCGCGGAGATGAATATCACCTGTGGCAAGGCCTCGAATAATCACTGTGGATGACTGAATACCGATATTGCCCGCCATGGCCATAATCAGCGGGATAAACAGTGTAGCAAGAATAATATTATCAAGAGTACCACTCGCAACAGGGACAAAGTGGTTTAAAACCTTGGCTGAAATCATTTCACCTACAAATGCCACGAGCAGCCAGGGCAGTCTGACGCTGGAAATTTTGAAAACAGATTTTTCACTGATGTCATCATCGGTAATACCGGCCATCCTGGTAAAATCCTCACTGACCTCTTCCTCGACAACATGCAGCACATCGTCCACTGTGATTCTTCCCACGAGCCGGCCCTTCTCGTCCACAACCGGAGCCGCAACAAGATTATACTTCTGAAAAAGATTCGCCACTTCCTCCTGATCCAGATCCGTATGAATTACCACCGCTTCCCTGTCCATAATTTTTTCAAGTTTGGCCCTGGGGCTGGCCAGAACAACATCCTGCAGAGAAGCAATTCCTTTTAAAATCCCCGCATCGTCCACAACATAGATATTGTATACATCATCCACTTCCCCGGCTTTGTTTCTTAAAACCTTCAATGCCTGTGCCGCAGTATTTTTTTGATTCACGGACACAATTTCCAGCGCCATGATACCGCCGGCTGTTTCTTCATCATGACGAAGAAGTGTCCTGACCTCCTGCAATTCTTTGCCGGGCATAGCGCGAAGAATTCGCTTCGCTACTTCTTCATCCAGCTCGCCAATCACATCCGCAGCATCATCGGAATCCATAATTCCGATAATCTGAACCAGCTTCTTTTCGTCCAGATTATGAATCAATTCATAGCGTTCCTGTCCGTCAAGCTCCACCAGTACTTCGGAAGCTCTTTCAGAAGACATCAATCCAATAATATGAATCTTATCTTCTGCAGATAATCGGATCAGGGCTTCCGCAATATCAGCGGCATGCTGGTCTTTCAGGACCTTTCTGAGAGCCGCATTGTCTTTCTTCTCCAGCAGCTCCTCCAGATTCACGGCATCCATATTATTTTTCTTTGTTTTTTCTGACAATCAGTTTATCTCTGTATGTCATAATTTCACTGCCAAGCTGTACCCACTCCTCCACGGAAAGGGATTCCGGCCGTCTGGACAGATCAATGTTTATTCTGTTCATGTCTTCCGGATGATCGAGCAGCGTTTTTACGGTATTCTTAAGCATTTTTCTTCTTTGTCCAAAAGCTGTTTTTACCAAATGCCGGAAAAATCTTTCATCGGAAACCGGATATGGCGGTAAATCAAAAAACGTCAGCCGCACAACAGCAGAACTGACTTCGGGTTTGGGAATGAAAGCATGATTGGGAATAGTGAACAATTTTTCCACAGTACCGAAAGTCTGAAAAAGAACAGATGGAATACCATATGTTTTTCTTCCGGGCAGGCTTTCAAGACGCTCCCCCACTTCCTTCTGAACGGTGACCACAATGGAATCAATGGTATCGCGTTTTTCCAGCAAACGAAACAGAATCGGCGATGTAATATAATACGGCAAATTGCCTATGACTTTTATTTTTCGCCGGTCACGGATTTCTTCCCAGTTCAATTTGAGAATATCTCCGCAAATGACACGAACACGGGTGTCATGAACAAATTGCTTTTGCAATCGTTCGGCCAGAGAGGTATCAACTTCAACAAGGGTAATTCCGCCGGCTTTGCTCTCAACCAATAATTCCGTTAAAACACCTGTTCCGGGTCCGATCTCCAAAACCATGTCACCTTCACGAATAAGAAGGCTTTCGACAATCTTCTGTGCAAAAGAACGGTTTTTCAAAAAATGCTGCCCGAGATGTTTCTTGGGTTTCACGCTTTCAACACCCCAGGCGGAACAACTGAACTGCATTTTTTGTTGTGATGGAAGACAATTCCTCTGTTGAGATCTGATATAATTCAGCCAGCTTCTTTGCTGTTTCTATCAGATAAACCGGTTCATTTCTTTTTCCTCTATTCGGTTCCGGCGTCATATATGGAGAGTCTGTTTCCAGAAGCAGTTTCCGGACAGGAACGGCCTTTACCCGGCCGGTTTGTTTGTAATTTTTAAAGGTAACAATCCCCGTAAATGATATGAAAAATCCCCTGTCAATAACTTCTTTTACGTCATCCTCTGTACCGCTGAAGCAATGGAAAACGCCTGACCAGGGCGGATCACCTGCCTGATCAATAACATCAATAGCGTCGTTCATGGCTTCGCGTACATGAATTACCGCCGGCAGTCCGTATTTTCTGGCCGTCTTCAGCTGCCGGTAAAACAGATCTTTTTGCATATCACGGGGTGAAAAATCGTAATGATAATCAAGTCCCATTTCGCCCAGTCCCGCAACTTTGGGATGGGAAAGCATCTTTTCAATCTCCTCTAAATCCCCCTGGTCCATCTTCGCCGCATCATGGGGATGAATACCGACTACGCCATAAACAGATTCAAAGGTTTCACAATTTTTCAGGCAACGCCGGCTGCTTTCCAGGTCTGTTCCTATATCCAGAATATATTGGACATTTGCCTCTGCAGCGCGTTGTACGACATGGGACCTGTCCCCGTCAAACTGATTCATATTGATATGTGCATGGGTGTCCACCAGCTGCATTCATGATACCCGTATGCCAGGATCGGCAGGATCAGATGTTGTCACAAGTGTATGACGTTCTCCTGTCTGAACAGCCAGAAGCATTCCCTGTGATTCTATGCCGCGTATTTTTGTCGGTTTCAGGTTTGACACCACCACAATCGTTTTTCCAATGATTTCCTCCGGCTGGTAGCTTTGAGCCACACCGGCTACAATCTGGCGGGTCTCCTGACCGATATCTATTTTCAATTTCAGCAATTTATCCGCACCTTCAACTTTTTCCGCTTCCAGAACGGTTGCCGTTTGCATATGCACTTTCCGGAATGTATCAATGTCTATTTCCAGTGTTTCCTTCATTTTTTCTTCCTGTCCTCCGGCCAGTTCAGCCAGATGATCAACCTCTTTTTGAATGACTTCATCATCAATTTTTGAAAATAAAATTTCCGTTTCACCCAAACGATGACCCTCGGGCAAATCTTCACCAGCAATATCATCCCATGAGGCAACACCGCTGCAATTCAGCATGATGTTCACTTTCTCTGCAGAAAAGGGGATGATCGGCGACATGAGGGTTCCCAGGGCCCGTGAAACCTGAATACATATGTTCAATGTGGTTGCACAGCTGTCCGGATCGGATTTCCGTGTTTCCCACGGCGCTTTGTCATTAAAGTACTTATTGGCCGATCTGCACAAATCCATAAACGCCCTGGCGGCGCTTCTTATTTCAAATTTTTCCAGACAATCACCCATTTTGTCCGGTGCTTCCTGAAGCTGATCCAGCATCCATTTATCCAGCTTGTCCGTTTGACCTCGTTTCGGTATAATACCCTCGTAATATTTATGTACAAATGTCACGGTTCTGTTGACAAAATTACCAAGGATATCCGCCAGTTCATCGTTGTTTCTGCTCTGAAAAAGCGTCCATGAAAAATCCGTATCTCTGGTTTCGGGTGTGTTTACGGCCAGCGTATAGCGCAGCGGATCCGGCGGAAATTTCTCCAGATAGTCTTTCACCCAGACTGCATAATTCTGGCTGGTTGAAATTTTCCGCCCTTCAATGGTAAGGTATTCATTGGCCGGTATGGCATCCGGCAGCACATAGCCACCCATCCGCATCAGCATCATGGGAAATAGAATGGCATGAAATACAATATTATCCTTTCCTATAAAATGCACAAGCCTGGTTTCCGGGTCTAGCCAGTATTTTTTCCAAAGATCGGGCTCACCTTTTTTTTGCGCCCATTCTTTGGTTGAAGAGATGTATCCAATCGGCGCATCAAACCAGACATACAGCACCTTGCCTTCCGCATCGTCAAGCGGTACCGGAACACCCCAGTGAAGATCCCGCGTTATCGGCCGATCGCCCAATCCTTCATTATACCAGCCCATACAATAATTGCGTACATTTTCTTTCCAGGATTTGGCATTAAACCATTTCTGCCATATATCGGAAAATTTTCCCATTGGAAAGTACCAGTGCCGGGTCTTTTTTAAAACCGGCTTGGAGCCGTCGATTTTGGAAACCGGATGGTGTAATTCGCTGGGCTCAAGCCATTTACCGCAGGCATCACACTGGTCGCCTCTGGCTTTTTCATATCCGCAATAGGGACACGTACCTTCAACATAGCGGTCCGGCAGAAACCGTTTTGAAGTTTCACTGTAAAACTGTTCCGATTCCTTAACGGATAATTCCTTCCTGTCATTCAATGTTGTAAAAAATTCCTGCGCGGTTTCATGATGCAATTTCAGAGAGGTTCTGGAATAATTGTCAAAATCAATTCCAAGTTTCTGAAACGCCTGCTTGTTCATTGCATGATAACGGTCAACCACATCCTGAGGGGATATGTTTTCATTATCCGCGGTGACAGTAATGGGCACACCATGTTCATCTGATCCGCAGATATAAATCACATCTCTCTTCTTGAGCCGCTGATACCTAACATAAATATCAGCGGGAAGGTAGGCGCCCGCAATATGTCCAAGGTGCAGCGGTCCATTGGCATAAGGAAGCGCGCTTGTAACCAGTATTCGTTTATGCTTGTTTTTCAGTGTCCTTGTTTCCTTTTTTCTTTTTTTTCTTCTTCTTTTTCTTCTTCCGCTGTCGTGTATCCGAGCGCTTGTTCAGATCCTCAAGGGTTATTCTGGCCTCCTCCTGATTCTCGTACTCAATAATACCGACCTCATCCAGGACTTCAATCCGTTTTAAAACGCCTGTCCCTTTCTCTGTCTTGATTTTTGTTCCCAACTCGGGAAATTTCTCCAGAACCTGGGAATAATAATCATGTTCATACCGCAGACAGCACATCAGACGGCCGCACGCACCCGACAGTTTTGACGGATTGGGGGAAAGATTCTGTTCTTTTGCATATTGAGTAACAATGGGTTCAAACTCCCTTAAAAAAGCACGACAGCAGAGTTTTCGCCCGCAAACACCGACACCGCCAATCCGTTTTGCTTCATCCCTGACACCGATCTGTCTTAATTCGATGCGTGTACGATAACGCGCGGCCAGGTCCCGTACAAGCGCCCTGAAATCCACGCGTTTTTCCGATGTAAAATAAAATGTGATCTTGTTTCTGTCAAACTGATACTCAACACCGACCAGTTTCATATCCAGACCATGCTCCTCAATCCGCCTCTTACAGTCCTGAAATGCCTGGCTTTCATGCTCCTGATTCTCTTTATACTTTTTCAGGTCCTCCTTGCTGGGTTTCCTGATAATCTGCGGAAATTCACCTTCGCCTGCCCTCTGGTCCACAAGGCTGCCCATATTCACAACCATGCCCATATCCTCGCCCCTTTCAGCCTGAACCACAACCATATCACCAATTAAAAAGGGGAATTCCTGAGGATTGGCATAAAATGATTTCCTTCCACCCTGGAATTCTATTTCAAGTATTTTCGCCATTTATTGTTATTTTTTCTCCTTTTCACAACGATACAAATTGTCTGTTAATTCATGAATTATCAACAAAAGGTACACATTTTTTTCAATAAAATCAACAGATTGCTCCACATGCCGCAGTGCACGTTCTACATCAAATAAAGGTCTTTGAATCAGAATTTTTTCAATTTTCTCTTTTAATCCTGAATGAATGATTTTGTTCCAAAAACCCGTTTGAGCGACAAGACAGTCCCTCAATATCAACTGAAGCACACGCAGCAGGTCCAGCACATCTGTTTTCTCTCTTCCCTGCATTAGTGTCTCTGATGCCTCTATTCTTTTTATGCTGCTGTTTTCCATACAACCTGTTAAATATTCTGAAGCTGTCTGAACCATTTCTTCATAATCACCGCTTAGCAGGCTCATGGCCCGCCCAAGGCTTCCGCCGGCTATTTTTGCATACAGAGCCGCATTTTCTGCTGTCACTCCCTCCTGCCCGAGCAGATAGTTCTCGATTTCATTTTCCGCAATCGGATCAAACCGCAATACATGACAGCGTGAGAGAATGGTTGCCAGCATTCGGTTGGGATGATTTGTTGTCAGAAACAAAACCGTTCCGGCAGGTGGTTCCTCCAGTAATTTTAACAGGCTGTTGGCAGCAGAAGGGGTCATTTTATCTGCCTGTGAAATACAAATGATCCGAAATCGACCCGTTGCCATTTTCAGGGCGACTTCCTTTTTTAAATCTCGAATCTGGTCAATTCCAATAACCGGTAATGTGCTGATCTCAGGGCTGAAACTGACCGGATAAAACGGGTTTTCCATCCACTGAAGTGATTTTTCCCGGATGATGGACCGATACTGATCCTCCTTCATGGCCCGCGGTTTCCCGGGACTGGGTAAGACCAGATGAAATCCGGGATATTCCAGCCTGGCCAGTTGTTTGCAGGGCACACAATTTCCACAGCCCCATTGGGACTTGTTTTCACAATTCATCCATGCTGCCATAGATATGGCCATCGCATCCTTGCCCAGGCCGGGCTGTCCATGAAAAAGATAGGCATGCGCAAGCCTGTCTCTCGTCATGGAAAAACTGAGTATTTCCTTCGCACGTTCCTGTCCGATTATTTCCACGTCATTCCGTTCTCTAATAGGGTCCTGTATGCAAATTCTTTTTCAGATTCCTGACACTTCTAACCCCGTTTCATCCAGGGCACAGGATTAACGGGACTGGGTCCCGGTGGTGTCCAGACACCAAAATTTAGATTGGATTGATAAAGGCTGTTTTTTTCACCAACCTGTCCGAGGATTGTCCCTTTTTGGACCACTTCTCCCGGACTGACAAAAACCGCTTCAAGATGCCCATAAACCGTATAATAACCTCCACCATGGTTGACCAGAATCATATTCCCGATTCCCCGCATCCAGGTCACAATGGTCACTTCCCCGGAAAATACCGCCTGAATGGAAGCCTGCTCCTCTGCCTTTATTTTTATGCCCAAATCCGGAATGACGGTTTTTAAAACCGGATCCTGGTGTTTGCCGAACCTGGATACAACCTTCCCCTTAACCGGCCAGTCCATTTTTCCTTTGTTTTTTGCAAAGGCAATCCCGTCCCATTTAACGGGTTGCGACCTTTGTTTGTTCTCCTGCTGATTAATCAGGCGTTCAATCTGACGGTAAGCCTGCTGCTTGACTCGAAGCTCCTCTTTGAGGGGCACCTTTTCACGCCGTATTTGGGTTAACAGCCGGTTCCTTGTTTTTCTGGTTTTTTCCAGCGACTCGGCTTCTGAGGTTCTCTCCTGTATAAGCTGTACCTGTCTCTGAAGCTTAACCTGAAGCTTTTCATTCTCTTCCCTTACCCGTTCTTCCTTCTCGCACAAAAGTCGCAAATTGCGCATATCATTTTCCAGAATCCGTTTTTGATACTTAAGCCAGACCAAGGCCTGGCTGACCGAAGACAGAGTTATCAGCGCCTCCCAGTCTTTCATGTGTCCCCGTTTATATAAAAATACAAGCCGTTTTTGTACAATCTCCTGCAGTTTTTTATATTCTTCAACGGCCTGCTTCAAATCAGTTTCTGTTTTCTGGACTGCCTGTATATTCTTAGATTTTTCCGCTTCCAGCTGACGTATCAGTTTTTTCTGCAATCCCGCCTTTCTATCAATATTCTCAACCTGTTCAAGAAGACTTCGCTCTTTGTCTTCACTGGCTTTCAGTTTTGCCTCGATTTCAGCAATTTCCTTTTTTATGGTATTCAGGTTGGCCTGTTTCTGCGAAAACACCGGTGCAGCGGTCATTGCCGCAACCAGAAGAATGATCTGCCATCTTTTAATGTATTTTTGAACCATTATTTTCTATCCCGAATACACTTGTTTTAAACGGTCCGCCAGAGCGGCGGCAAAACTGATTTTTAATATTTCACCGGGGATAAAAAGAACCGCTCCGCTCCAAATTGTATGGTACCATGTAATGGGCCTTCCGGCAATATAATTCAAATTGAAAAATAGATACAAAACACCAAACAGATAGATAACGCCCATACCCATGATATCTGCATATACATACATCTTAAATACCGGCTGCTTCTTGCCCGTTTGAATCCGCTGCCCGATGATCCAGGCCGCCGCAGGAAATCCCAGTAAATACCCAAATGTGGGCTGCAAAACATATCCCGGCCCCCCTCCCAGGGCAAAAACCGGCAGCCCGATCAAGCCGATACATAAAAACACGCCCTGGCTGATTGCTCCCAGACGCGCCCCCAGAAGGCTCCCCGACAAATACACAAAAAAAGTTTGAAGTGTTACGGGGACCGGAAACAACGGGATCCGGATAAAACCGGCCGCTGCAGTTAATGCAGAAAACATGGCAGCAGCAATAAATGGTCTGTAAAACAGTGAACCGATTTAACACCTCAACTTTTTAATTACTATGTTACAAAAAAGTTGTATGAAAATCAATCGCTATTCTGCTGTCAAACACTGTCTTGCTTTTCAATAATCATTTTAATACATTAAATGACAATGCGTATAGTGTCATTAATAACAGCAATCCTGCTTCTTTTTTCACAGCTCCTGGCGGGAAATCAGGCTTCTTCGTGGATAGATATCCCTCTTGATTTTGAACCCGGCCCGCAGGAACAGGGAAGCTTTATACCCTACGCACAGCCCAGAAGACCGAAAATCGCCTTGGCACTCAGTGGCGGCGGCGCCAGAGGCATGGCTCAAATCGGCGTCCTTAAAACCTTTGAAAAATACGGAATCACCATTGACGGTATTGCCGGTACCAGTATCGGCGCTGTAGTGGGTGGTCTTTATGCCGTCGGCTATAACGCTACAGAGATTGAGACACTGGCCCGTCAAATAGACTGGAATGATATCATCCATGACACACCACCCCGTAAACAGCTTTTTCTCGGTCAAAAAGAATCCAATGAACATCATATTTTTCAAATTCGCCTGGACGGCCTTTCCATAGACATTCCTTCTGCCTACACATCGGGTCATAAATTGTCTTCCCTTATATCAGACCTGGTTCTTCATGCGCCCTCACCGCTTTCGAATCGTTTTGACCGCCTCCATATTCCTTTCTGTGCTGTCTGCACGGACCTTTATTCCGGAAAGAAAGTGGTCCTTTCTGAAGGATCTCTCATTGATGCCATTCGTGCCAGCATGGCTATTCCTTTGCTTTTCAGTCCGGTTGAACTGGACACCATGAAGCTCATGGATGGCGGTATTCTTCAGAATCTGCCTGTTCATGAAGCCGGACAGATGGATGCCGATTTTGTGATCGCTGTTGATACATCTTCAAAACTCAGATCCCGTTCTTCGATAAAAGCACCATGGGAAATAGCTGATCAGGTTACGACAATCATGCAACAGGAAACCCTTCAAAAACAAATCAGGGAAGCGGATCTGTGTATCCAGCCCGATCTGGGCGGACTGTCAAACACCGACTTTCAGTATCTCGACCAGCTTATTGCCGCAGGGGAGGCTGCTGCGGAAATGGAGTTGGACAAGCTGAGTCAAATAATGGCCGCAAAGAACAAAATTGAGAATGATACCGTTTACTCTGTAAAACAAATATCCATCTCCGGACTAAAAACCTTAAATCAGAACGATCTTTTAGATAAGACAGGCAATAACATATCCGGCAACCTGTCAAAATCGCAAATTATCTGGCTGGGCCGTTCTCTGTTTCAAACCGGCTTCTTTTCCAGGATAAATGCCTCACTGAATACCGTCGAACAGCATCTCGTTTTCAATGTTACAGAAAATCCTGTGATACAGGATATCCGAATTATCGGAAATACTGTGTTTTCTGATTCACTTATATTAAACCAGATGCAAAGCAGGTCGGGTTCGGTTATGAATGTCCAGCTTGGACGGCTTGATTTAAAAAAAATACGTTCCCTTTATCATAAAGAAGGGTATGTGCTTGCCCATATTGATACGGTAATCCATACAAACGGTCTCATTCATATTTTCATCAACGAAGGCAAAATTAAGCAAATTCACATGGATGGCAATGATAAAACACGTGATTTCATATTTTATAGAGAAATGACCCTGAAACAGGATCAACCCCTGAGAGAAGATCTGTTAAAACAAAGCATTGACAATATTTACAGCACCGGTTACTTCAGTCATATCCGGTTTACACTGAAATCATCAAGAGAAGGACATGACCTCTTCCTCCACTTCACAGAGCGTCCTTCAACGCTATTCCGTGCCGGCAGCCGATATGACAATGAGCGCCGGACCTGTGTGCTGTTGCAATTGCTCGACGAAAATATACTGGGGTATGGTGTTGAATGCGCACTGACAGGCATTATCGGTCAGCGTGATCAAAAAGGCAGAATCCAGTTCCGCACGGACCGGCTCTTGAAGACCTATATTACAGGCAAGCTCTGTTTTTCATGGCAGGATAATCAATATGCATATTATAAAGACCTTCATTCGCACGGTCAGTATAAAACCTCAATTCTTGAAACGGTATTCAGTATCGGTCAGCAGATGCGCCGCCTTGGGACGGTATCTCTTCAGCTGGCATCTCAGGGCATACATCTAAGACCGCTTTCCGGTTTAGACACACCGGAAGAAAAATTTACACTCCGGCATATTACCATCCGCTCCGAAGTGGACACCCGGGACCGAATCCCGTTCGCCAGAAAGGGCAAGCATCACGTGTTGCAATATGAAACGGCCGGACGCTTTCTTGACAGTGATGTCTCTTATTTTAAACTCTATTCATCAATGGAATCTTTTTATCCCATCACCAAACGAACCACATTCAGGCCGCGTTTCAGATGGGGCACTTCAGATTTAACAACACCCTTTGTGAAACAATTTCAACTGGGCGGTCTGGATTCGTTCATCGGGCTTCCTGAACAGGGCATGGTTGGGAAAAGATTTTTTACGGTGAATGCAGAACTTATTTATCAGCTGCCCTTCCATTTTATGGAAAGCTATCTTTCCATTCGCTATGATCTTGGTGGTATCTGGGGCCGTTACGCCAGAATAGAATGGTCTGATTTTAAACACGGAATCGGCGCTATCTTTTCTGTAAATACAAGACTTGGGCCTGTCTATACGGGGTGGGGTCGCATGAGTGATGGTTTTCACCAATTTTATCTGTCAGCCGGATTCCATTTTCAATAAAAAATCCCCTCACATCGCAAAATGTGAGGGGAGAAAATATTAAAGCTGTTTTCAAAAATTATTTTTTCCCGCCTACACCCTCTTCAGGATAGTACCGTGTATATACAAGATCAACCAGCTTGATAGCTTCTCTTGAAAAAGGATCAACATCCCGTTTGAACAGTTCATTATCGATGAGTATTTTGGCAACGCGCCAGCTCTCCGCCTCATCCAGTTTATCCAGAAGGCGCCCATAGGCGGCATCATCGCCGCCGAACAGTTTCTTTATAAAAAGTTTTTCTGTTTTCCCGTCAATAAAAGCTCTCAGTCCCTGTATCTCTGCTGGAGGAGCAGCTACTTCTTCCGGCAATGTATCATCCGGAATAATTGTCTCTTCTTCTTCCTCCTTCTGGTCCCTTCGGATAATTCTCATCTGTTTCTGATTCGGAGACGCGGCAGGTTGAGCAGCCGGTTCTTCCTCGGCATTTGATTTTTCTTCAATCGTTTCTTTTTCCGGAACCGCTTCTTCTATAATATCTTCCGTTTCATCTTCTATTAAATCGTCAAATTCCAGAACGGGCTCGGGAACCTTTTTAATCTCTTCTAATTCAACCGGTTTTTCTTCCTGCTTTATCTCTTCTTTCTCATGTTTTGTTATTTCTTCGCCAATTTCCCATATATTCTCTTCCGCTTTTTCATCGGTTTCCTCGGCCAGACTGGTTTTCTCTTCTTCCGGTTCTTCTACTTTTAAAGTTTCTCCAATATCCAGTGCATCTATTTCCAGGCGCGGAACCTCTGTTTTTTCTTTGACCGGAACAGGTTCGGGAACCGGCTGTGTTTCAATTTTCTGCTCACTGCCTTCATCATCCTTTTTAAAATCTTCCCGGAACTCCATATAGCGTTTTAGCGTCATTTCAAGATCAGATGTGTTGAACTCTTTCTTGCCCAGTTTCATTTCAACTTCGATTGCCCGCCTGAATCCCCATGTGTTCCTGTCTACCAGAAATTCATGCAACATGGATCCCTCTATCATTTCAACCTGCTCACCCTTTGTTTCAGAGAGAAATTGGGTTAAAGCAGCAAAATCCTCCATTATTCTGGTAATTGGATCCGTTTTTAAAACACGGTGCAGAACATTGTTGGCAACCTGGCCGTAATCATTCGAATCAATCTGGTTTTTATTCATCAGGCCAAAGGCTTCTATAACCTGACCGGCATAGGACAGGTCTTCCTGGAAAGGCATAAGCGTTTTTTTCATAACGCCGAGTTCTACCTGCTGATTATTCGTGAAAAGAAGCCTGCGCATGGTATCAATTGGTTTTACAAAGTAATCAAGGCGTACCAGAATGGCATCTTTCAGAACTTCCTCAACCTCTGTTGTGGGAAAAGAAGCAATATCCCTTAATACTTCCTTGAATCTGTCTTTGAATTTATTAATTTCATCTTCTGAAAAAACAAAGTGTGCCGTGGATTGAATGGTCAGGGGCATCTCATTGGATAAATATCCTTCATAACGTCTCTGAAAATTAGCTTTCACAAATTCAGGGATCGTTTCATCTGCGGCAATTTTCCTGAAGTGGACCTTATCTTTTCCGGCAAGTATTTTCTTTTTCAGACTGGACAAAAGGACAACAATTTCATTCTCCCACATAGCATTACCTTTCTAAATATCAAACAGGACCCTTGCCTCCCATACTGACCCATGTTCCTGTAAATAAAAGTCATGCAGAGTAACCGCCTTGATCTCTGTGCAAATATCATGCCTTGTGGGGTCTATTCTTTCTCCAGATAAAATTGCCGTAAGTATAAGTTTATTTGTAGTTTGGTTGGATGGTTTTATTTTCTGAACGCGGCAAGTCGCAAAAACGACGGAAAATTTTTCCAAAATGAAAAGAATTTCTTTCAACCATTTCAAAAAAAGCTTTTCGGTGTTGTCTGCTTCAAGACGTAATGTTTTGTTTATATCGGGTTGTACCGTCTCTCTATTAACAATCAGTTCGAGCATTGCAGATGCTGCTTCTTCAAAGAGCGCCTCCCTCCCGTCCGCCCATACTTTAATACCAACATCTGCTGTATGATCAATAAATGAGTGGCCTTTCAAGCATTATTCCTCCTCTTCGCGAATCACCCGTGCCACATCTGCCACCTGATCTCCCTCATTCAGGCGTATCAGTCTAACGCCCTGTGTATTCCTCCCAATTACCTTGATCTCTTTCATGCGCTGACGAATCACCTGTCCCTTGGTTGTAATCATCAGCAGGTCGTCCGTATCCAGCACATCCATGATTGCAATCATGTGGCCGTTTTTATCACAGGTTTTAATTGTAATAATCCCCTTGCCGCCTCTGCCCGTAATGCGGTAGTCCGATATAGACGATCTTTTTCCGTATCCCTGATCTGTGACAACCATCAGCGTGCTTTCGCGCCGTACCACCACCATGCCGACCACCTTATCACCTTTTGATAACGTGATTCCCTTGACACCGCTTGCGGTCCTTCCCATGGATCTTACATCGGACTCATTAAACCGTATTGCCTGACCATTTCTTGTGCCGATCACGATGTCCTGATGGCCGTCTGTCAGTTTGGCTTCAATCAGCTCGTCGTTCTCCCGCAACTGAATGGCGTTGATGCCGACCTGTCTTGGATGACTGAATGCCTCCAGATGGGTCTTTTTCGTCAATCCATTTTTGGTGGCCATAAAAACATATCGGTCTTCTTCAAAATTTTTAACCGGAACCAAAGCCGATATTTTCTCGTTTTTACCAACACCGAGAAGATTGATGATGGCCCTGCCGCGAGACCCTCTGCCCGCCTGCGGAATGGCATGAACCTTGAGCCAGTAACATTTACCCAGATCCGTGAAGAACAGGATATAATGATGTGTTGAGGCGATAAACAGATGTTCAATGCTGTCCTCTTCTTTCATTCCCGCGCCAATAACACCTTTTCCGCCTCTCGCCTGCCGCCGGTATCCGGACACAGGAAATCTTTTAATATAACCGGAATGGGAAATGGTAATCACCATGTCCTCTTCAGCAATAAAATCTTCAACGGAAAACTCTTCTGTTTTCTGAATAATCTCAGTTCGTCTTTCATCGCCAAATTTTTCTTTTATCTCTTTCAGCTCTTCCTTGATCAACGTCATCTGCTTTTCGCGACTATCCAGAATTCCTTTCAGCTTGGCAATCAGCTTGATCAGCCGCAAATACTCGTCTTCGATTTTTTTCCGCTCCAGTCCGGTCAGTCGCTGCAGACGCATATCCAGTATCGCTTTGGCCTGTATTTCTGAAAGCTTGAATTTTTTCATTAATCCCTGTTTGGCGATCTCCGGCGTCTTGGACTTTTTAATCAGCTCAATAACCGCATCAATATTATCCAGAGCGATTTTGAGCCCTTCAAGTATGTGCGCCTCTTTTTCGGCCTTTTCAAGTTCAAACCGGGTTCTGCGCAGAATGATTTCATGCCTGTGATCAATAAAATGCTGTAAAAAATGCTTCATACCAAGAACGCGGGGCACACCCTTAACCAGGGCCAGCATAATGATGCCAAATGTCGTCTGCATTTGTGTATGCTTGTACAATTGATTCAAAACAATCTGTGCCTGGGCGTCCCTTTTCAGCTCAATAACAATACGCATACCGTCTCTATCCGACTCGTCCCTCAGATCTGATATGCCCTCAACTTTCTTATCCTTTGCAAGATCCGCTATGGAAGAAATCAGATTGGATTTATTGACCTGATAAGGAATTTCCGTGATAATGATAGACTCCCGGTTGCCGCGGCCCTTTTCAAGTGATGCTCTGGCACGAACCGTAATCCGTCCCCGTCCGGTTTTATAGGCCTCATGTATTCCCGTAACACCGTATATGATGCCACCGGTTGGAAAGTCCGGACCCTGAATATACTGCAGCAGTGCCTCATCTTTGATGTCCGGCTTGTTTATCACAGCAATCAGTGCATCTATAATCTCATTTAAATTGTGAGGGGGTATATTCGTTGCCATTCCCACCGCAATACCGGAGGCACCATTAACCAGAAGATTCGGAAAAAGCGATGGCATGACGGTCGGCTCTTCCATTGATTCATCAAAATTGGGCATGAAATCAACTGTGTTTTTTTCAAGATCCTGAATTATGGTCTCTGAAACCATATTCAGCCTTGCCTCCGTATACCGCATGGCCGCGGCCGAATCCCCGTCAACCGAACCGAAATTTCCCTGGCCGTCTACCAGTGTATATCGCAATGAAAAATCCTGAACCATACGAACCATTGAATCATAAACAGCGGAATCACCATGGGGGTGAAATTTTCCCAGTACATCTCCAACAATGCGGGCAGACTTTCTAAATGGACGGTTGTAGCGTAATCCAAGCTGATGCATGCCGAATAATATCCGCCTGTGAACCGGTTTCAAGCCGTCACGGATATCAGGCAGTGCTCTGGTAACAATGACAGACATCGAATAATCGATGTAGGAATTCTTCATTTCGTCTTCGATATAAATCGGTACTACTTTGTCTCTCTTTTGTGACATTTACAACCGTCCTCTTATATAATTGATCTTTCTAAATATCCAGATTCCTGACATAGGCCGCATTCTTTTCAATAAATTCCCGCCTTGGCTCAACTTTTTCACCCATCAGTATGGAAAATATCTGATCGGCTTCCACGGCGTCATCGATAGTAACTTTTAATACAGTCCGCGTCTCCGGATCCATGGTCGTTTTCCAGAGTTGTCCCGGATTCATTTCACCAAGACCCTTGTAGCGCTGAATGGTTAAGCCGTTTTTACCCAGTTTCTTGACTGTTTCCTCTCGCTCATCCTCACTGTAGGCATAGGATTCCTGTTTGCCTTTTTTAATCAGATAAAGCGGTGGTTGAGCAATATATACATGTCCGTGGTCTATCAGTTCTTTCATATATCTGAAGAAAAAAGTCAGCAGCAGGGTTCTGATGTGGGATCCGTCCACATCCGCATCTGTCATGATGATAATACGCCCGTATCTGAGCTTGCTGATATCAAAAACATCACTGCCGATCCCTGTTCCCAGAGCCGAGACCATGGTCTTAATTTCATTGTTGTTTAGAATTTTCTCAAGGCTGGCCTTCTCCACATTCAGGATTTTCCCCCTTAATGGTAAAATTGCCTGAAACTGCCGGTCTCTTCCCTGTTTGGCGGATCCGCCAGCTGAATCACCCTCAACAATATATATTTCACAATGTGCCGGATCCTTTATTGAACAATCCGACAGTTTTCCCGGAAGACCGCCGGATTCCAGTGCCGATTTACGCCTTGTCAGGTCCCTGGCCTTTCTGGCCGCTTCTCTTGATTTGGCTGCGACAAGAGCCTTCTGAATAATTTTTTTTGCTATTGATGGATTTTCCTCAAGAAAAATGCTCAGGCCTTCTCCAATAACGGATTCAACAATACCTCTCACTTCACTGTTACCCAGCTTGGTTTTTGTCTGGCCTTCAAACTGCGGATCGGAAACCTTCACGCTAATAACGGCAGTCAGTCCTTCCCTGACATCATCGCCCGATAAGCCGGTATCCCCGTTTTTAATTAAATTGTTTTTTTGCGCATAAAAATTGATGGTCCTCGTAAGGGATGTTTTAAATCCGACCAGATGGGTTCCGCCTTCCGTTGTGGCAATGTTGTTGACAAAACTGAATATATTTTCCTGATAGCCATCGTTATATTCAAAGGCTACATCAATTTCAACATCGTCTCTGTTGTTCTCAATGACTATCGGTTTTTTATGTATAACACTGCGGTTGGAATCAAGATATTTAACAAATTCGAGAAGACCGCCTTTTGCATGAAATAGTTTTTCTTTATCATTCCGCTCATCTTTTAAAAATATTTTCAGTCCTTTGTTTAAAAAAGCCAGTTCCATTAACCGCTGACTGAGAACCTCAAATTTAAACTGTGTTTTCTTAAATATATTTGGATCGGGTCTAAATGTTGTTTCTGTTCCTTTTCTGTTTTTCCGCGTATCCTTCCTGGACTTCATGTCAGATGTTGGTTCACCAATTTTATATTCCTGTTCATATATTTTTCCGTCTCTGTAGACCCTGACACGGCACCATTCAGATAGCGCATTTGTACAGGAAACACCCACACCATGAAGTCCACCGGATACTTTATACGTTGTATCATCAAATTTTCCCCCGGCGTGCAGCGTGGTCATCACCACTTCAAGGGCAGGCCTTTTCTGAACAGGATGTTTGTCTACCGGAATACCGCGACCGTTATCGGAAACGGTGATGCTGTGGTCCTTGTGAATAAAAACACGTATTTCGGTACAATATCCGGCCAATGCTTCATCAACAGAGTTATCTACAACCTCATAGACAATATGATGAAGTCCCCTGACACCGGTATCTCCAATATACATGGCCGGACGCTTCCTTACACCTTCCAGACCTTTTAGAACAACAATTTTCTTTGCATCATAATTTTCACTTGGCATGAAATCCGTATCCCTTATATTAAAATCAGATCCTGAATGACTTTTTTACCCACTTTTTTATTCAGTTTTTCAATAATATCACTTTTTATATAATATATTTCGTTACGCCATGCATCATTCTTAACCCGCACAAATATTTTTCCGTCTTCAACACGAACGGGTTCTGTCACCGCATTGATCTTGTCTCCAACGACGGATGACCATTCTGCGAGGGCTTGATATTTCTTTATTGGTTTATCAATGCCCATTTCATCGATAACTGGAGGCAGTATCTTCCGAATATGTTCCATTTTTTTAGGAACTTAACTTGATGGGCATTAATAGCATTAAAAGGTCTTCTTCCTCTTTCTGAGAGGAGGGGGATATTAATGCTGCACTGACAGGATTTTTTAATTTCAAAACAACTTCATCTGTGTTAATATTCTTTAAAATATCCAATATATATTGTGAGTTGTAACCAATCTCCATTTCTTCTTCATGATAGTCAACTGCAAGCTCCTCCCTGGCTTCGCCACCTATATCCACATCCTCAGAATAAATAACCAGTTTGGCATCAGATAATGAGAACCTGATTTGATGGGTTAATGCACTGGAAAAAATTGAAACGCGTTTCACAGATGCCATCAATAAATTTCTGTCAATCGGTACCAGCTTGTCATTATCCTTTGGTATCACTCTTTCATAATCAGGATACTGTCCCTCGACAAGCCGTGTATAAAGTATGGTCTCATCAAACATAAAACTCAATCCGTTATCACTGACTACCATTTTTGTTTTTCCTTCCTCCTCAATATTTTTTAATGCAATTTGAATGGCTTTTGGAGGAATAATCATTTGTATCGGGTCCTGGTCATATCGAAATCCTGTGTCAATAATTTTCGAAAGACGATGTCCGTCTGTTGCTACCATCCGGAATTCATCTGCAGAGATCTGCATGAACACACCCATAAGTGCAGGCCGCAGTTCATCGGAGGAAACCGCAAAAAGCGTTTTGCTGAACATCCGGCTTAGTTTGGCGCTATCAATTTCAATAACGCGTTCCTCAGATGGTTTTGTTATTTCCGGGAAATTCTCTTTAGAAATACCGGCTATCTGATATACACCCTGGTCTGTTGTTATTTTAATTCTATTGTTCTCATCAAGTTCAAATTGAATACTCATTTCAGGCAAAGAACGAATCATTTCCGTTATCACTCGTGACGGGAGAGCAATGGATCCCGGCTTTTCAACCTTCTCTACATCCGTGCTGGTTGTGAGTGAAATTTCCAGATCGGTGCCGGTTATTTGTAACGCTTTATCCTGAATTTCGAACAGTATATTTTCCAATGCCGGTGTTGTTGACTTAGCCGGCACAACGCCGGATACTTTTTGAAGTGCAGACATTAGTTGACTTTGAAGAATTGTAAACCTCATTCTTCCAGCCCTCCTTGCTTTATTTATTCACATTTGTATAGAATTATTATAGTAATTTTATTAATTAAATTCAAGATAAAAAGTATTTATTGTATTAGTATTGTGGATAACTATGTCTTTGAAAAATATATAAATATACAACCATGAAAAATAATAGCTTATCAGAAAAATAAAAAGTTTTGAGTCTGTGAAAAAAGAGTGGATAAATGGATAAAAAATGTTGATAATCCGAATCTGTTTATAAAAAAATTATATTCAACGGTAGCTTATCCACATTCAATTCACACAAATTCCCAAATTATTAACATCGTTACAAAGCGGAAACCTCTATCTTTTTTTTCAATGTATCGACGGAGTCAGCGACGTGTTTGTGTCTTTTTTTATCTTTATAAAGTTCATCGATTGTTCGTATTGCGTGAATCACCGTGGTATGATCGCGTCCGCCGAAATGAAGACCAATGCTTTTTAAAGAGTACCGGGTTATTTCTTTTGAAAGATACATGGCCATCTGACGGGCAAAGGCGATTTCTTTTTTACGGCTTTTCCCACGTAGAATATCTTCAGGAATATTGTAATGCTGGCAAACAACTCTCTGGATCTCTTCAATTGTGATATCTTTACGCTTGCTGGTAACAATATCTTTGAGTACCGATTTAGCCAGATCAAGGGAAACATCAACACCTTTCAGAGAGGAAAATGCAAGCAGTTTGATTAATGCACCTTCCATTTCACGTATATTGGACGTGATGTTGGCGGATATATATTCAATGATCTCCATAGGAAGATCAATGCCGTCCAGTCCCGCTTTTTGTTGCAAAATGGCAATACGGGTTTCAAGATCCGGGGGTTGAATATCTGCTACGAGGCCCCATTGAAAACGGGAGATTAGGCGTTCTTCAAGCCCTTTTAGTTCTTTGGGCGGTCTGTCAGAGGAAAGAACAATTTGTTTTCCTTTTTGATGCAGGGTATTGAATGTATGGAAAAATTCCTCCTGTGTACGCTCTTTACTCATGAAGAACTGAATATCATCCACCAGCAGGAGATCCACGTTGCGGTAAATCTGGCTGAATTCCGTGGTTTTGTTGTTTTGAATGGAATTAATGAACTCAATGGTGAATTTTTCACTGGAAACGTATCGGATCCTTTTTGCAGAGCTTTTCTCCTTGGCGAAGTTTCCAATGGCCTGTACAAGATGGGTTTTCCCCAACCCCACACCGCCATAAATCACCAGTGGATTGAAAGATGTTTTTCCCGGCGCCTCGGCGACAGCCAGCGAGGCAGCCTTGGCAAATTGATTCCCTGCTCCTTCTACAAAATTTTCGAATGTATACCGTGAGTTCAGATACGTTTCATCGCCCATAAACTGTCCGGCCGGTCTCGGTCCCGAAGATCCGTGATCCGTGGATATCGGTCGAAGAATCTCTTTCTGCATAATTGTGTAGGCAATGGCGGTATCCTGACCCAGGTATTGGCTTAAAGCATCGCGAATTATGTGCGGATAATGTTCCTCAATCCACTCATAAAAAAACTGACTGGGAACTTGTATGGTAAAACAGTTGTTTTCCAGCTTAACAGGAACAATAGGCAAAAACCAGGTTTGAAAGCTTTGGGGATTTACATGCTCCTGTACGATTTGAAGACAATCTTTCCAAATGGCTTTGGGATCCAAGTTATACACAGGCATGGATGTATTATCCACATTGCGACTCATTCATAACCCCTTGTTTAGTTTGTTGTTGAAATCAGGCCCGCATAATGAACAATAAGATACTTAAAAAATATGTATTTATGTTTATATTATTTTATAAAGAATTTTAAACCCGATAAATGTTATTTTACTACGGAAAGGTGTAAAAGGGAGAATTAGAAAAACAATTAACAAGTTATCCACACCCCCGCTTCCCCATTTTTAACAGAAGAAATATACCATATTGTGTCTGAATGTCAAGAAAAAAATAGGAGAAAAGAAAAATTTTTGCTTGTTATGATAATGTTTAAAGAAAAGGTTCAATATCAGCAGACAATCTTTGAAATGAATGATTTAAAACAAAAAACTAAACCCTGGAACATGAATCGTTCCAGGGTTTCAACGGTTTTTTACTTTTTTAATAAAACAGATTATTTCTGTTCAATTGCAGCCTGAGCAGCAGCCACACGGGCGATCGGTACTCGGAAGGGAGAGCAGCTTACATAATTCATACCGACCTTATGACAAAATTTAACCGATTTGGGTTCACCACCATGTTCGCCGCAAATACCGACTTTCAGATCTTTGCGGGTTGAGCGGCCCCTTGAAGTACCCATTTCAACCAGCTGTCCCACACCTTCCTGATCAAGCACCTGGAATGGTTCCTCTTTCAGTATGTTCTTTTCGAGATAAATAGGCAGGAATTTTCCGGCATCATCCCGTGAGTAGCCGAATGTCATCTGTGTCAAATCGTTCGTCCCGAAAGAGAAAAATTCAGCACTTTCAGCGACCTTATCTGCGGTCAAAGCAGCCCTGGGAATCTCAATCATGGTGCCGACCAGAAAATCGATGGTGTCGCCCTTTTCATCAAAAACGTTCTGAGCGGTTTTACGGATGATTTCCGCCTGCATGTCATACTCGGCCTTGGTTCCGATAAGAGGAACCATAATTTCTGGTTTTGCATCAACGCCTTTGGCTTTACAGTTCAGAGCGGCTTCAATAATGGCCCGTGCCTGCATCTCTGTTATTTCCGGATATGTATTTCCAAGACGGCATCCGCGGTGTCCAAGCATGGGATTGAATTCCGCCAGCTCTTCAACCTTTTCCTTTACTTCTTTGGGTGTGATGCCCATTTCCTTGGCCATTTCAGCCTGATTATCTTCCTCATGCGGAACAAATTCGTGAAGCGGCGGATCAAGCAGACGGATGGTCACAGGCAATCCAGTCATGGCTTCAAAGATGCCTTCAAAATCGCCACGCTGTATGGGCAGAAGCTTGTCAAGCGCCTTGCGGCGTCCGGCCTCGTCTTCTGCCAGAATCATTTCCCGAACAGCTTTAATCCGGTCACCTTCAAAAAACATATGCTCGGTCCGGCAGAGCCCAATGCCCTTTGCACCGAAATCACGAGCCACTTTGGAATCATGAGGCGTATCCGCATTGGTTCGGACCAGCATCTTTGTATGCTTGTCACACAGCGCCATCAATTTGCCAAAATCACCGGTGAGTTCCGGATCCTGTGTATCTATTTGCCCTTCCAGGACCTCTCCCGTTGTTCCATTAAGGGAAATCCAGTCACCTTCTTTAAATGTTTTACCAGCGGATTCAAATTGGCGTTTTTTGTAATCAATTTTTATTGCACCGGCTCCGGAAACGCAGCATTTACCCATTCCACGAGCCACAACAGCTGCATGGCTGGTCATTCCACCGCGAGCCGTAAGAATGCCTTTTGCTGCATCCATGCCGGCCAGATCTTCAGGGGAGGTTTCTATACGGACAAGAACCACTGCTTCGCCCTTTGCTTTCCATTCAACGGCCTCATCGGCGAAAAAGACCACGCGTCCGGTTGCAGCGCCGGGAGAAGCGGGCAGACCCTTAGCAAGAACAGTGGCTTTTTCAAGGGCGGATGTATCGAATACCGGATGAAGCAGCTCGTCCAGTTTATTGGGTTCAATGCGTAAAATGGCGGTTTCTTCATCAATCATATTCTGTTTCAACATATCCATGGCAATTTTAACCATGGCGGCGCCGGTTCGTTTACCGGTTCTGGTTTGCAGCAGCCACAGCCGTCCGTCCTGAATGGTAAACTCAAGGTCCTGCATATCACGATAGTGGTTTTCAAGTTTGGTTTCCACATCGATGAGCTGTTTGTAGACTTCGGGCATCTGTTCTTCCAGAGACGGATATTTGGTTTTCCGGTCCTCTTCAGATACTTCAGCAAGTTTTGACCACCGTTTCGAGCCTTCGAGAGTAATCTGCTGGGGTGTCCTTACGCCGGCG